>Ga0256827_10001395_pt1 | contig 15400 bp, 14 predicted proteins | sample CV84metaG_FD_185977 | JGI IMG/M metagenome (GOLD analysis project Ga0256827, IMG submission 185977) | Hydrothermal vent microbial communities from East Pacific Rise, Pacific Ocean - CV84 | ecosystem: Environmental > Aquatic > Marine > Hydrothermal vents | place: Pacific Ocean: East Pacific Rise... | reverse complement strand
CCTCTAGTGTCTGTTTTGCCTCTTTCATACCAGCTTCAAACATACCAGTATTGACTAGAGACTCCAAAGTATCCTTCATAGTATCACCCTCTTCTCTCTTGGAAATTGCCAAGAGAAAAACCCGTTTTAAAATATCCATCTCTGCCATATCTACTCCTTAGTGAAGTTCAGCGTTTAGTTTTACTTCTCTTGTACTTCTTCTTACAACCATCTTACCTGTTGTAGAGTCTTGTCTAAAGTGAAGACCGTTTAGACCTTGAAGAGAATCAGCTCTCATAGTTCCACTATCAAGATTTGCCTCAGGATTTGCATCATTGATCTTGGCAACCTCATCAGCAGAGATCTCAATTTTTGTTCCTGCAAATATAGCCAAACCACCATCTATAATACAAGCATCACCTAGAGGAATTCCACAAGTTGAGTTTGCACCAAGTAGTGTATTTTCACCAATCGAAATAGGGTTACCATCTGTTCCACTTAGAACACCGAGGATACTAGCTCCTCCACCTACATCACTACCAGCACCCACGATAGCAGAGCTAGAGATTCTACCCTCTACCATCACTGATCCTAATGTTCCTGCATTGAAGTTGATATATGAAGCACCTGGCATTACAGTCGTACCACCTGCAAGTTGAGCTCCCATTCGTACTTTACTAGCATCTAGGATTCGAGTGTTATCAGCAGGGATGATATGTTGTAAATATCTTGGGAATTTATCTACTGAGTCTACAGCAGGATAAGTTCCATTTAGTTTCATCTCTATCTCATTTTCTCTGAGATACTCTAGCTCATATGGAGTATTTCCTACCCATGCCACATTGGATAAGACACCAAATGCTCCATTGAGGTTTACACTTCTTAGAGCCACTTTGCTTTGAGAGAGTGCATATAGTTTTAGATAGACAGCCTCTACACTCTTTGGTGCTTCATCTGCAAAGAGAAAGACCATTCTAAAATCTTTTACTACATCCCCAACCTCTCCAAGTGTTTTTATAACTTGGATATTTTTATGTGCATCACCTATAGCCTCTCCAACATATGGAGCAAATGCGGCCATAGCATTAGAGATAAATCTATCATTAATAGTAGTCACAAACTCAGATCCTGACAAATCAACATCTATATTTGCCTCTTGTAGAGACTTGATAAATACTGCTGCTGAACCAAAATTTTCATTCCAATTTATAAGTCCATAGTTCGCTTGAAGGACTTTTTCTGCATTTTTTTGACCTCTATCTACCCTAGCGATACCAAATGCGATAGGCTCTCTATAACCCTCCTGAGCAGTGATCTCTGCTACCAATGCCTTAAACTCTTCTGTTGAATTTACTGTTTCAATTGACATATATCTATTACCTTTTGTTGTCGAAATTATAATTTTGAGATTATAGCCAATTTGCCTTATGAGCTTATGATTTACTTAGCTCTCTCAACTCTACTTTACGACTATCAGGGTCTTTTAGTATAAACAGTTCTTGATCATCAAACTCATATTTCAAATTGTTTTTACCTATATCATATCATATCATTATTTTGAGGTTTAATATCAGGAGCATTACGCAATAATTCCAAAGCATGACCTCTTGAACCTATATTGGCTCTTTGTTGTAACTGATTAAGTGTTCTTAGTGTAGCAATTTTTTCAGCCAAAGCATTAATAATAAATTGATTAATAGATATGTCACCTTTTAACAACTCTATATCTTTTCTGTAATAGTCAGGTATTCTTAGTGCAAAGTTCATTTTATCTCTCCTATTTGTATTAAATACTCTTTTGGAGTCAAGATGTCAATATCAAAACTCTCTTTGACTCAGTTTTATTCCCTGTTTAGGGTCTGACCCTAGACCCCTACTTGATAGATATTTAACTTTGATTCTATTATTGCTATATTCTTCTGATGGATTTACTACATAGCTTTTTGTTCCTTCAACAATTGCAAATGTAATAGCACCTGAAACAGGTACAACAACAATATCATTTTCTTTTAAATTAAAATATCGTTTAATTTGTTTTGTTTTTCTGCCTAAATGATAACCTTGTTGTTTAAAACCTTGCTCTATTAATTCATTATCAGTTGAATAAATGGAAAAATTAACACCTTTCCATCCATAACCAATTTGATTTTTATTAATTAACTCTTTAACACTTCGTACTAATACTATCTGTGGTTTATTCATACATTCTCCCCTATTTTTAATTTGAATATATTATAGCGAAGATTTTAAGCCTTTCAGCGAGGGTTCTATTTTATAAAAGCTTGTTTTTATGGTAGGTTAAAAACCTACCCTACAGATTTATGCCAATATTTATTATTAAACATAACACTGAAATAAAATGATTTAGAATAATCAAACCTAAAAAAATAAGGCTTAATTTTTAAAAACCCATGTTATAATAACCCATGTTATTATAACAAAGGTTTTTATATGAGATTTTACAATAGAGAAGATGAACTAGAGATTTTAAAAGAGGCTGATAGATTAAAAAATAATCATGGTATTATGACCATGATTATTGGTCGTAGGCGTGTGGGTAAGACTACTCTAGCACTGCAAAATTTTACAAATGACAAAAAAATTTATCTTTTTGTCTCTAAAAAAAATGAAGTGCTTCTCTGTCAAGAGTTTAGCGAAGAGATAGAATCCAAACTAGGAGTCAAGATTTTTGGGGAGATAAAAAAGTTTGAAAAGCTCTTTGAGTATCTGTTAGAGTTAGGCAAAAAAGAACCCTTTACACTGATAATAGATGAGTTTCAAGAGTTCTACAAAATCAATAGCTCCATCTACTCCTCTATTCAGAAGCTTTGGGATCTGAACAAAAATGAGAGCAATATACACTTTATCGCTTGTGGTTCTATCTACTCACTTATGAAAAAAATCTATGAAAACCACAAAGAACCTCTCTTTGGACGGGCTGATTTCAAGATTGATCTAAAGCCTCTAAAAGTACGGGTACTCAAAGAGATACTGCAAGACCATAATCATTATACCCCACAAAATCTACTTGATTTCTATCTCTTGACAGGAGGGATAGCCAAATATATTGAGCTTTTTGTACTCTATAATAGTTTAGATGCTGACAGCATGATAGAGAAGATGATTGCTCCCAATTCACTCTTTTTAGAAGAGGGGAAAAATAGGATTATCGAAGAGTTTGGAAAAGAGTATGGTACATACTTCTCTATATTGAGCCTTATTGCATCTTCTAAAACCTCGAAAACAGAGATAGAATCAATCTTAGAGAAAAATATATCGGGTCATTTAAATCGGCTAGAGAGTGACTACAACATTATCAAAAGCATTAAACCCATTGGTGCAAAAGAGAATACCAAAGTGCAAAAATATGAGATAGTAGATAACTTTTTGGCATTTTGGTTTCGCTTTATCTACAAATACAGATCTATAGTAGAGGCAGAAGCGTATGAACGGCTAAAGAGCATTATTAGACGAGACCTCTCTACTTTCAAGGGGAAGTTTTTGGAAAAACTCTTTATAGAGCTACTCAAAGAGAAACAGATCTACACCACCATAGGAAACTACTGGGAACGAGGTAATCAAAATGAGATAGATATAGTAGCCATTGACCAGATAGATAAAAAGATTCTACTTTGTGAGGTAAAACTATCTGCTAAACGGCTTAACTATAATGAGTTAGTTAAAAAATCAGTTAATATTCTTAAAAAATATAAGGGTTATGAGGTTGAGTATCGGCTTTTGTCTGTGGAAGATATTGATAGAGTCTAAGCCGACCCTACTCCTACTTATTCGCAAGTTTTTTAATAGACACAAACATCTTCTCTACATTTTTGCCTTGTGTATCCATTTTTAAGCCTTATTTATTAGATTTTAATTTGTGGGTATTATAGCCGTATCAAATAAAAAAAATATCAAATATCCTTCTTTAACCAACGATAAGATATAATCCACCAACTATTTTACAAAGAAGATTTATGAAGAACTATACCGATATATATATCCCAAAACCAAGCCCTCATGACCCTGATACCAATGGTCACTTTGGAAAATTTGGTGGACGATTTGTACCTGAGACACTAATGCCTGTTTTAGAACAGCTACGACTTGATTATGAGAGTGTACGATTTGACAAAGATTTTTGGTCAGAAGTGGATTACTACTATAAAAACTATGTGGGTCGCCCATCTGCACTATACTTTGCAGAGAATATCTCAAAAGAGCTAAATGCCAAGATCTATCTCAAAAGAGAAGACCTTAACCATACAGGGGCTCACAAGATCAACCATACAGTAGCACAAGCTATCCTAGCAAAACGACTTGGCAAGAAAAAGGTCATAGCAGAGACAGGTGCTGGTCAACATGGGGTGGCTACTGCAACTGTGGCCGCGTTGTTTGGGCTAGAGTGTGAGGTCTTTATGGGTGCAAAAGATGTGGCTCGTCAGGAACTAAATGTCTTTAGGATGAAGCTACTCGGGGCAAAAGTCCACGCTGTAGAATCAGGGAGCAAAACGCTCAAAGACGCGATGAATGATGCTATCCGTCACTGGGTTACTAACGCTAGAGATACCTACTATATCATCGGAACAGTCGCAGGTCCTCACCCCTACCCTATGATGATACGAGATATACAGTCTATCATAGGATGGGAAGCCAAATCTCAACTCGATACGGTAGAGGGTTGTCTACCTGATAAAGTGATCGCATGTATAGGTGGTGGATCAAATGCCCTTGGTATATTTAACCACTTTTTACAAGATGAGTCTGTAGAGTGTATCGGTATCGAAGCAGGAGGCTTTGGACTAGATAGCAAACATGGATGTTCTCTAGCCAAAGGAAGCCCAGGGGTACTACATGGTCAACTCAGTTACCTACTCCAAGATGAGGATGGACAGATACAAGAGGCTCACTCTATCTCAGCAGGTCTTGACTACCCAGGGATTGGGCCTGAACACTCCTTTTTCAAAGACAACGACATAGTTACATATGACCATATAACCGATGATGAAGCGATAGAGGCTTTTGTATGGCTATCTCAAAAAGAGGGGATCATCCCTGCATTTGAATCATCTCACGCTGTAGCCTATCTCAAAAAGATGTCAAAAGAGGAGATCGAGGGCAAAACTATCCTCGTCAACCTCTCAGGTCGAGGTGACAAAGATATGATACAGGCTCAGGATATTTTGGAAGATCAATTTAAATAAGCGAACTATAAAAGTTCATTAAAAAAAGAGCAGTATGAGGATCTATCTCTTCTCCATAGAAATCATACTCATTTTTTAGATAGTTGTGACTCCATACTGTTTTTTGGTAAAATTTTTGGATAAATTCCATATTTTTGAGATTATCTGAATTTAATTTATCTCTAATCGTACCAAAAACCTCTTTTAATTTGGGGCTAAATCGTCCTAATCTAGGATAACCCCGTATCAAAGCTGTTGAGGTCAAATTATAAGGGGCATAGCCTGAACCGTCAGGTATAACTCTAAACCAACCATTAGAACCATCCATATAGTTTTTAAATAGAGGATTTTGGAGATCACTATTAAATACATTGTATAAGAAGCGATTAGTAAACATTTTCATCTGATCATCTGTGGGGAAGTTTATATTTAACTCTTTTTTGCAAGATATTAGCATCTCTAAAAAAGCAACTACTGTACCTGCATGGGATATATCCATACCTACACCTCTATTGATAGCACTTGATCCATGAGGAGGAAAAGAGTTCTTACTGTATAGACTATATGCAAAATCAGGATGCTCTGCCCAAACCCCCTCTTCAAACCCCAAAGTTTCTATCTCTTTACCATTGAAATCGTGACTTGTATAGGATTTAAAATGTTGAGAAAAAAGTGTGACTGCATCTCTAAAACTCTCTAAAAGCTCTCTATTTTGAATAGTATGATGATAAGAAGAGAGATAGTATCCAAGCCCTGCATAGACTAACATCACCTCGTCTGTCAGACTGTTGCAGTAGGAGTCCCCTTGATAGTTACTCCTAAGCCCTATAATATCCTCTCTAAGTGTTTTATTGCAGATATACTCCTCTTTGTTGTTTTTGCACCCCCAACCTCTTCGTTCCAATACACCTAGTAGGGTATTGTCTTTTTTATCTCTAGTACCTAAAACCCACCGTCTGTAGTGGCTCTCAACAATGGGGGTAAAATTTTGTATAAACTTATGCATTGTATTGGTTCTATCTTTTGGATCAATCTGCATAATATGGTTTATCGCCATAGATATAGTAAAGAGAAATTGAGCAGATGCTAAAATATCCTCTCGTTTATCTTTATCTAACCACATAGGATAAGAGTCTGTTAGCTCTTTTGTTAGATACCTATCTCTATAGTTTAAATATACAAATTGGTACTTATCAGTATAGACTAGATAGGGAGTTGTCTTTAAGAAAAGCAAGAGCAGATCATCAATCAACTCTCCTTTAGCACTCTTGAAAGAGTAGTCTACAATTTGATAGCTAGAGATTCCCAAAAAGTATAACTCTTGGGAACTACTATTTAAATCTGACAGGGAGTGGGTAAGTTCACTCTTTGCACCACTCCATAGATCTAAAATTTTTTTATCTAAATTATCGGAATCCTTTAATAAAAAAAGATAGATAAAAATAATAATAGAGGCAAAAAGAGCTATCTGTTTAGCATACATGTTGCCGTTGAACTTCAGGAAAGCCATTTTTTCTATTTTTAAATAAACCTATAAACTTATCTGTAATCTTATTATAAGTATGATGCTCTAAGACATATGATTTTCCTCTAAGTCCTATCTCTTCTCTCTCTTTTTGGGGAGTATTATATAGTTTTACAATAGCATCAGCTATCAAACTACTCTTGTGAGTACTAACACTCAGACCACAATTTGCCTTCTGGATTAGATCTCCTTCTCCACTAAAAAGGTGAATAATAGGTTTTCCAGAGTACATATAATCAAAAATTTTATTGGCAGAGATACCATACTGATAGATCTCCTTTTCCTCCCAACCTATATAACAGACATCAAAGAGAGCCAACATACTTTGAACCTCTCTTTTTGGGATGGCATCAATAATGGTTATGCTGTTCAAATTTAGGTCACGAACTCTATCTCTTAGTCGCTCTTTTTCTGAGCCTCTTCCTACAAATACAAAAGCTATCTCCGAATACTCTTTTTTTAGCTCTATAGCAACATCAATGAGAAGATCCAATCCATCACCCATACCCATAGCACCTGTATATCCAATGATAAATTTATCCTTTGGAACTTCCTCTTTAGCTTTAGTGCTGAGTGGAAGTGGATTTTGTAACTCTTCTAAAAATATACCATTTGGAAGATAGGTAAACTTGAAATTGTCTATCCCCTGCTCATATATGTATCTATCCGTATGAGGTAGAACAGAGATTATATGATCAGCATATTTGAATCCAAAATTGACAGATTTTTGCATTAGATAGATAAGAGGATTATATTTGGAGTACCCCTTAAAATCCATGAGCGTTAGGGGCCATATATCCCTAATTTCAAATATAAGTTTTGCTCCATATCTCTTTGCCAAATAGTAAGAGGGTAAAACTAACATTGGTGCAGAACCTGAACATACAATTACATCAGGTTCTGAGATCTCGGTAGGTAAAAAAAATAACTTTAGAGTAAATTGAAACCACTTAAACACTCTTTTTTTATCACGAGAATCTTTATATTTCATCACCTTGAGCCATAGATACTCTATCATGTCAACTTTTTCTAAAAGATATGGTTTATCTTTTATAGGAGGTCTATTGTTCATAAAATGAGAGTATGAAGCTGTAATAATAAGAGGTTTGATCCCTCTTCGTTTTAACTCTTTTGACATATAGTAGTGTCTAAATGTCATACCATGAAATGGACTCCCTGCATAATCATTAATAAACCAAACAACCTCTTCTTTTTTTGATTTCATTCCCCTTTTCCCTTCTCTTTAATGTCCATAAAATTTATTTTTAAATTATCAAAGCCTATATTGAATATCGAATCAACAATGGATAACCCCTTTATAAATTGCTCTGTCCTATATTGTTTATATTCAAAATCTACAAAATCACTATAGACTAACTCTATATTATTCTCCTTGTATAGATTGTGGTCTTGATAATTATCTCCACCTCGTCCAGAGATAAAATGTGATGCATCAACTGCTTTTGCTAGTTTTACTATCCGATCTGTAGCATTTTCAACTACACCCTTATCTATCTCAGAGGAGACTCTAAACTCTGTTCCTAGTTCAAGTCTCTTTGAGATCTCTTGTATAAAATTAATATTATATTCTGAGTAGTTACTACATTCTGTATTAATCAAATCAAATATAAAGTCTCTATTCTCTTTGTAATAGTCACACTTTGCATAATTTAATTCCAAACTTCTTATAATTTTTCTCTGCCAGTTATTTTTGGCATAGGTAATCTCATTTATATTTTGAGTCTCTCCTGTAACTCTTTTAATAGGTACAGTTAATTTAATAAGCTTCCCCCTCTCATTTAACCTAATAGTATTGGTATAAGACGAACCACTTTTGATAAATTGAACATCATCAACAAATATAAATATATCTGACTGAAAAATTTTATAAAAATATCCAATCCAAGGCATCAAATTGGGCTGATGCATTCCTACGATTAATCTATTATCCATCTCATTACCTCAAAACTCTCTGCATACTCTGTTCCGATCTGAACACCTCTTGTTTTAGCCAATGCAAAAATAAACTCCTCACTCATATAGTCTCGTCCCTCCTGTGATTTATATTCTTTTAAAGCACTACACTTACATTTGATATGTTTTTTATCTAGTTTAACAAAACTGGTCGTATTGAAAGTAAGATTATTCCATATCAACTCATAGCCCAATATTGTAGTCGTTTTAAATGCTCTCAGACCTTCTTGAGCGATAGTAGTATGATCTTGATGTATATCATGCAGAGAGGGCATTAAAATAAGATCAGGTTTTAACTCTCTTTTATGTTTTACTAAATCCTCCAAAATCTCTTGTCGCACATAGTTTAGCTTTCTCACTCTATAGTGATATATAATTACATTCTCTTTTTTAATCCCTATCTTTTGTGTAGCATTTACCACCTCTATCTTGAGGGTATCTTTTCCAAAACCATCAGGCAAAGACTCTTCAGCAGTAGAAAAAGCAAAATAGTAGACCTCTGCACCATTCTCTATCAGTCTAGATATAGTTCCACCAGCTCCAAGCTCTCCATCATCGGTATGGGGTGCAAGTACAAATACTCTTTTAAATCTTGTTATCATTCTATCACCGCTCCAGTTCTCTATATAGTTCTATCAATACCTTCTCTTGCTCTTCCCAGTTATACTCTTTTTTGATTTTTTTAATCTTTTTGACTATTTGTTTTTTATCAAAAAGAAGTGCCTTCTCTATCGCTCTCTCTAGCCCATCTTTACTGTTCTCTTTGGCAACAATACCAACACCATTATCCTCAACTAGCTTTTTCATCTCAGGAAGGTTAGATACAATCACAGGAACTTCTGCCATCAGATACTCAAACATCTTATTAGGTAGACAGTAGTGATAACTCAGACAGCTATCCTCTATCATTGAGATTCCAAAATCTGCTGAGGCTGTGTAGTTTTGTAAAACAGCGGGAGAGACAGCTTCATGAAAATAGATATTATGAGACTCATCGGCTTCTGATTTTACCAACCCCTCAAACTCTCCATATCCCATAAATACTACTACTGCATCATCTTTTTCTCTTTTGGAAAAGATCTCTAATATCATCTCGATGTTTCTACCTTTGGCAAGAGAACCTTGATACAGAAAAATCGTTTTGTCTATGGATATATTAAACTTCTCTCTAAAAATATCTCTTTTTTGTTCGAGACAATTATAGTATGGCGTGTTGAGAAGAACAGCTGGTTTGCTTAATTTTGGGTATAGCTTTTTGTAAAACTCTGCAATAGCATCCCCTACTACGATAACTCTATCACAATAACCTATAAATCTCTTCTCTATTTTTCGGTAGAGGCGTTGGCGTTTTCCCCCTAGAGAGTTTCTCTCTGTCTCCAACTCATGCGTATCATAGATAACTCTTGAGTTAAATATTTTTTTAGCAATATATGCAAAAGGCAGTAGTTCTACATTGTGAATATTGAGCTGTTTTGTCTTTTTAACTATCATCAACTTCAAAAGAGCCATATATAAAAATAAATACTTAAAAATTTTATTATCACCATAAGTTTTAATAAGCTTCACCTTGACAGTATCATCAACACTCCAACTCAAAGGCAAATTTTTATCGTAAATCCCTAAAAGAATAATCTCAGTAAAGAGATTTAATTTTTTGATACTCTGAACCTCTTTTAAGATTCTGCTCTCATTTTTCATAGAGCTGGGGTAGATATGTATATTGACCATCTTATGCTCTCTTTGCTATTTTTTTCAATCTATTCATATATGGTTTTAGACCATCAAAAAGAAAATCACTAGAGCTATAGTCAGTTGTTTTTTTAGGTCTCTCTTTCATGATTTTATCAAACTCCTCTTTTGTAAAATCCAATTTTTTTAGGACATACTCGATATCCTCTTCTATCAGATTTTCGTTTCCTTCACCATATGGACTATGTAGTAGCTCTTGTTTAGCATCATCTCTACTCATCTGACCCGACATAATGAGTGTAGAGAGGTGAGCTTTTCTCTTGTCAATACCATATTTTTCGGGAAACATATAACCTTGATAGAAACGAGTAAAGATAGACTCAAAATGTTTTCCAGCATATCTTCTCCATCCATATCTCTCCTCCAAGAATGATATAGCATCCTCTTTGTTATACTCTACATAGTTAAGAAAAGGGATATACTTTATCTTTTTGACCAAAATATAATATGCAAATTCGGTTAATCTTACAGAGGGGTATGTTTTTAGTTTTTGAGTTCCAAACTCTTTATGCACGGAGGTCAAGAGCCTATGGTCTATATTTCTACCCACCCAACTTAGAGGTAAAATTCCCTCTGTTACAAGATTACTTCCGTTTAAAATATAACGAATATTGTATCTATTTGCCATCTGAAGGAGCAATGCCCCGATAGCATGATCGGTAGGAATTTCTAAGTTTCTAAGCGAAGACTTGATAAAAGATTTTTGCAAATCTTTAAACTCATTCCAATTGACCACATGTGTATATAGTTCAATATCCAACTGATTTAGGAGTTTTTCTATATTGGATACTGCTAGTTCAGAGTTCCATCCATTGTCAAGATGAATTGCCAATGGTCGCAGTCCATGCTCTTTGACAATATGGGCAACAAAACTACTATCGACACCTCCACTAACACCTATAATACAATCATAAGGTTTATCTTTTCCCTCCTCTTTGATCTTTATGACTAGCTCTTTTAGAGCTTTCTCTTTATCTTCAAACATCTCATTTTTGACTCGATCTTCATACTCTTTACAGAAATTACAGACACCCTCCTCATCAAACTCGATCTCATCTGCACTCTCATCCATCACACATCTACTACATATTTTTATATTACTCATTTTTTAATCCTTCAATAACTCTCTAATTTTTTTATACTCTGGATAGTTAATCAATACAGCATTCAATGCTCCTTGATAGACAAAAAGACTTCCAGCCGCCGTAGCAGAGACTCCTATATTTTTGATAACTCTTCTCATATCTTCTAAGCTTCCTGCACCACCTAGTCCAATAACAGGTATATCAACAGCCTCTTTTATCATCTTTAGAAGCTCACTGTCGTAACCTTGCATCTGACCATCATTGTCAATTGAGTTTATTACCAACTCCCCTGCACCCATATTTACTATCTTTTTAGCAAATTCTATCGGCTCTAATTTCCTATTTTTTTTACCTCTATGTGTGTATATGCTATACCTACCTCCCCAAAAACTTTTTTTTATATCCAGAACAACAACGACACTCTGTGAACCAAATAGTTCTGAAGCCTCTTTGATCAACTCTGGACTCTCTATCGCTTTTGCACTAAGTGAGATTTTCTCCACACCTAGTGCAAATATCTTTTTCATCTGCTCGATAGAGGTTACTCCCCCTCCATAACATAGAGGAATAAAACACTCACTAGCTATCTCCTCAATTAATTTATAATTTGGTTCTCTTCCCTCTACAGTGGCATCTATATCCAAAAAAATTAGCTCATCAACCTCTTTATCATTGAAAATTTTAACTGCATTAATTGGATCTCCAATATAGTTTGGTTTTTTAAATTTAACCGTTTTGGCAAGTCCTCCTTGATGCAAAAGCAGACAAGGGATTACTCTATTGAAAACCATATCCACTATACCTCACAAAAGTTTCTTAGAAGTTGCATACCATATCGATGGCTCTTCTCTGGATGAAACTGAACACCATAAATATTCCCTTTGTTGATACTAGAGGCAAATGTTACACCGTAAGTTGTAGTGGAGAGAGTGTCTTTTGACTCATCTGTCTTGACATAAAATGAGTGTACAAAGTAAAATCTATTCTCCTCCAAACTACTCCATAGACCTGTTGAGGTATCTGCATTAGCGATATTCCATCCCATATTGGGAATAGGCAGAGTAGCATCCAAAGAGTCAAAATCAAACCGATAAGCTTCAGCATCTATCCAACCTAAACCATCAAGTTCTCCCTCTTTGCTACCTCTTGTGAGAAGTTGCATACCCAAACAGATACCCAAGATTGGTTTTTTAAACTCCAACACCTCTCTATTCAATACCTCTTGGATGCCACTCTCTTTTAAATAACGCATTCCTGTATCAAAGCTCCCTACCCCAGGAAGAATATATCTACTTCCTCTTTTTATAACTTCCAGATCAGATGATATTTCTGATTTGACACCTATTTTTCGTAACATACTATGGATAGATTTTACATTCCCCATTTGTGTATCAATAATAACAAGCACTATTATCCCTTTGTCCTAATTTTTGAAAAGATGACTGAGATTTTATCAAGAGAAAAAATCCCAAAAAACTTCCTAACAGTCTAATATCTATTAAGCTATCTGATTTTAATACATTTAAAAAAAAGTAGAAATAGACTGCTATACACCAATAACATTTGATAGAGTAGATATGCATATAGACTCCATAAAAAAGAAGAAGAATCAAAAATAGAGGAACTATGCCAAGCTCAAACCAAACCTCCAAAAATATATTGTGAGGGTAATCTTTCTCATCAATACCGTTATACTCCAAACCAAAACTTCCTATTCCATACCCCAAGAGAGGTATCTCATTGATCTTATCTATAGAAAATTTTGTATACAAAACCCTACTATAAGCAGATTTTCCACCGCCCTTACTATCTTTTAGAGTCTTAAATCTCTCTATACTACTATCAAAAAGTTTATATACTCTACTATTTGTCTCTATAGAGTTAGTCGATATTGCTACATACAACCCACCAATTGCGATCACAAAGACAAGTATAGGAATGGTAAGTTTATTGATCTTAAAACTCATAAAAGAGAGAATCATCTGATATATAAAATAGGTTCCTAGAATCAACAAAACTACCAAAAGTGGGCCTCTTCCACCAGAGGCAAAGAGAAATATAAATGCAGTTAAAAAAATAAACCACTGTATAAAAATATTTTGATTTTTTTTGAAAAAATAGTAAAGTACCAAAAGACCATTCAGTATAGCTACAGAGAGATAACCGACTGTTAGTTTCAAGGCATCTTCCCTACTCATACTCAAAAGAATAACGCCGTCTTTGTTAAGATAAGAGATATAAAAATTTAAAAATATAATACTAATCGAGAAGATAAGAAGAGTAAGAAAATATATAAAAATTTCTATATTAATTTTTTTTGTAAGCAAAGGAAAGATAAAGGCTAACACAACTGTCCCAAAATTGACTGTTTTTACCAAAGCATAACTACTAGAGGAGCTATATCCCAATGAAAATATAATAAATAAATAAATTAATATAAAGATAGAGATAAATTCAAAATGTTTAATAGGTATTTTTTTTAATTTATCTGGCATATCAGAGAGCATAAATAGAGATAAAAGCATCGCAGATAGTAATGTAATATCAGGTAGACTATCTATACCTAAAAGGGGATAAATAAGTTTAATCTCACCACTAACTAAATAGAATGCTAAAAAAAATTCTTTTAAAAAAAGTTTTTTTAACACTCCCTTATCTCTCTATAATTGTTGATAACCTTCTCATACACCGAGCTATAAAGATTTATCTTTTCTCTATTGAAATCTTCATAAATTTTGAAATTACTGTTATGCCATAAAAAGACAAACTCTCCTCCATATTTTTTGACAATATTAAAATAGTAGACAATTTTCTCTTCAAACATCTCTACAGAATCACTCTCCTCCATTAGCGTAACTTCCATAACAATAAGAGGTATCTCTTTGAGATTAAGTTGAACTCTTGTTAAGATATTAAAAGGAGTAAAAGGATAGCATACTCCTGTACGAAAACCTGAATGATCAGCATATGCCATATTGGAACACCACGATAGCCCACTATCTTCCCAAATCTGCCAAGTTGTAGGAACTTCAAAACGGAGATAATGCTCTCTACCTGAGTCTATCTCTAAATTAGAAGCTGACTCTAATACATCTTTTTCTAAACTAAACTGCTTAAAGTCACGATAAGCACTATAAGAGGGGTGAAAACCGATATGGTGTCCTCGTCTTTTAATCTTCTTGATTAACTCTTTGACAACAGAACTCTCTATACTATAACGGTTATCATATCTTGTTGTACCACCAGACATAAAAAAGAAGTGTGACTTAAGATTATATCTATCACTTATATCCATAATCTCATCAAAAGTATCATAGGGATCTCTCTCATCTTTAAGATAGTTACAAACTCTCTCAACTGCCAAAAGAGGTTTTTTTCGGATCAACAGATCTCCTGCTATCTGTTTTGAAAATTTTTTAAAAGATGGATAAGCTTCTACTTCATCTACATCGTGTGTTAGCATCATTGAGAACTTATGATTATCCCTAACCCTTTCATCATACCCTAATACTATCAACATATTCCAAAGAAACTCAATGTACTCATTAACAATAGGTCGATCCAAAAAACCAAATCTAAAAGCTAAAGAGTCTATAGCCTGAAAACGATCATGCCTATCCCTATGGGAAATAACATACTCCTCCCACCTTGTTAACATAAAAAAGATTGTAGCAAATATATCAATATGAGAGATAACAAACTCCTCTTCTATTTCAATTTTATCTATACCAAAAAGAATAGGAATATTTTTTTCAATATATATTGAAGAGGTAGAGTATGTCACATTTTTAGGAATTGCATCATCTTTTAAATATGATAAAGGATCAGGATAACATGAAAAAAAAGCATCTTTTATTATGATATATCGAGTACTCTCACTTAAAAAGATATAAGACTCAGTTATCTCA
>Ga0256827_10001394_pt1 | contig 15402 bp, 9 predicted proteins | sample CV84metaG_FD_185977 | JGI IMG/M metagenome (GOLD analysis project Ga0256827, IMG submission 185977) | Hydrothermal vent microbial communities from East Pacific Rise, Pacific Ocean - CV84 | ecosystem: Environmental > Aquatic > Marine > Hydrothermal vents | place: Pacific Ocean: East Pacific Rise... | reverse complement strand
AATATGGCAGATATTTTTGTCCCTATTGCTCCTCGTTCTGACTTGGCATTGTTAAATGGACTCTGTTACATCATTTTTGAACAGGGTTGGGAAGATGAGACGTTTATTAAAGAGCGAACAAGTGGATATAGAGAGTTTAGAAAAAATATCATGGCGAACTATCCACCACAAGAGGTGGCACATATAACAGGTATTGATGTCAAAGAGTTGTATAACCTTGCCAAAGTCTATGCCACAGCTGACAGGGCGATGTCTGCTTGGACAATGGGGGTGAACCAAAGTTCTATTGGTACAGATACCGTTTCAGCCATCTGTAACTTGGCTCTGATTACAGGAAACCTTGGAAAAGAGGGGGCATCTCCATTTAGTATTACAGGGCAATGTAATGCGATGGGAACACGAGAGTTTGGTTTTACTTCGTCTATTCCTGGGTATCGAAACTATGCTTCTGATACAGATAGAGCAGTTTTCGCCGATATTATTGGTGTGCCTACCGAGCTTATCCCTACCAAGAGAGGGTATGCTTATCCACAGATTATAGATGCAATTGATAGGGGAGAGATAAAAGCTCTTTGGGTAACGGCGACCAACCCTTTGGTGAGCTATCCTGACCAAAATCAACTCCGACGAGCGTTAAAAAAGCTAGATATTTTGGTGGTTCAAGATGCCTTTATGTCTGAGACAGCCGAGGTAGCAGATGTTATTTTTTCAGCCTCTACATGGAGTGAAAAAGAGGGAACGTATACCAACTCTGAACGGCGATGTAACTATGCTAGAAAAGCAGTTGAACCATTGGGTAATACAATGAGTGATGCGAACATTGTGATAGAGTTCTCTAAATATTTTGAGGGGAAACATGAACTGCTCTTTAAAGATTTTAAAACAAGTGCTGATATTTTTGAAGAGATAAAGCGTGTGAGTGCAGGGCAACTCTGTGACTATAGTGGAATGAGCTATGAACTCATGGAGGAGTTGGGTGGAATCCAATGGCCTTGTAATGAGGAGTATCCAGAGGGTAAAAAACGTCTCTATACCGAGGGGTTTGCGTGTAAAACCGAGGATGGAAAAGCGAAACTTCTCCCTGTTGATTGGCAACCACTCGCCGAGAGTTGTAACCCTGACTTTCCACTCAACCTAAACACAGGGCGAACCGTTGAGCAGTGGCACACACGAACGAAGACCAAGACCATTGGACTGCTTAATGACCTAGCTCCTGAAGCATGGGTGGAACTCAATCCTAAAGATGCTAAAAAGTTAAAAGTAAAGAGTGGCGATAGAATCAAGATAGGTTCTACACGTGGTTCGGTAGAAAATCTGATGGTTAAAGTGACCGAAGTGGTGCGAGAGGGTGACTGTTTTGTCCCTTTCCATTTTGCAGAGCAGATGATAAACAACGTGACCATTGCCGACTTTGACCCTAAATCGTTTGAGCCTAACTTTAAGCAGTGTGCTGTCAACTTGTACTCTGATGAGGTTCCAGAAGGGATAAAACAGAAGGCTGTTGAGATTGCAGGAGCTTTAGAGAAGCCTGTAGATTCAATTTTATCAAATAAAAAAGTGGTAGAAAAAGTGCTTACACAATAGCAGGGATTTCTAACAGAGCATACTCTTTTTTAAAATGGATATTAATATGATTTTTTAGTGCAAGGAGTTCTAACTCTTTGTCTTGGGTATTGTCTCGGTTATTACTTTTTAATTGGAGAATAATAATGGAGTAACGTTTCTCTTTAACCACTATCCTTTCTCCAAGTTTTATTTTTAGGGTAATTTCTAGCTTTTTAATTTTGTTAAATTGAGCAAAAAGGTTACGTAATAAAAGGGAAAAATCATTTTGGTGAATTTGAAGTTTAGGGATGTCGTAATCGGTTAAGAGTTTAATTTCACCTTGATAATGGATGTTGAAAAGTTCGATATTGGCTTGAAGCAATACATTGATATCGGTTAAGGTATAGCCATCAAGAAGAGAACTATCATCAACTTTAGCCATCGGTTTGTTATAGAGGTGCATCCCTAAAAACTCTTCATTTTCATATAAAATATTGATGCCATAAAATTCAAAAGAACCAAAAGAGAGTTCAACCACTGTTTTATGATAGCCAAAACTTTTGGGTGCATAGGCAAGTGCAATCTCAAAAAGCTCTTTGGGTTGACATGCTCCCATAAGAAGCTCTGCTGAAGTATTTAGGTATTTTATTTTTCCTGAATTTGAAAAAAGGATAAAAGGGTTGCTATCATTTTCAATGAAAAATTTAAAATCAATTGATTCCATGTTCTTGTATCTTCTTTCGTAAAGTATTTCGATTGAGACCCAATATATTTGAGAGTTTGAGTTGTGATTTGTATTTTTTTAGACCAGCTTCGATGAGAGGTCTTTCGTAAAGAAAGAGATGTTCTCGGTAAGCGTTGTTCCCCTCTATATGTTCTAGAAGGTAGTCAAAAAGTATCTTTTCTATCTCTTTATGGTCAAAAGTTTTAATCATTAATTGTTTGTAAATAGAAACTTTAAGTGATTTGATATTGTCTTTAAAGTTCAATTCATTATGTTTGAGTTTTATCTCCTCTTCGATCATTAACTCTTTGGCTATCTCTTTTTGAAAATGTTGAATAATAAACTCTTTATCTTCCCTCTCATTAAGAGAAGGCATATGATAAATAAAAGCAAATTTTTTCTCTATTTTTTCAGAGTTATCAATATGGTTGGCAATGGCGATAATTCGTTTGTTTTCAAAGTTTAAATTTTCAAAATTTAGAAGTTTTTCAAAGTTATAAATAATCACTTCATCATATTTTTCAAGTGCCGATGCCAACTCTTCCCCATTGGATGCATCAATATATAGCGTATGGGGAAAGAGTGTTTGCATGAGTGTTTTCTTCCCTGTATGTTTTTCCCCAATGAGTATAGAGGAGACAAAAAGAGACTTGGTTAGAGTTAACCCTTTAATAATATTGTCGATTTGAGGCGAATTGCTTAAAAATTGAACAGGTTTCATCTTTTGATTATAGTTAAAGTTGTTTAAAAAATAGGAATTTACGTTTAGTGGGTGGGAATTGTGATAAATTTTGGCAAGATTGTAACGGTTTATCTTCGTAAAAATTTGTCAGCTGTAGGGTTGGCTTCAGCCGACAAATAAGAAAAGAGTTCCTGTAAAACTTGGAAACGATGGCTTTAGCCTCGTCTTGTTCGGGACTAAAGTCTCCGATTCCAAAGAGTTTTGCAAGATGTTTAAGAAATTTTAAGAGAGTGATTTAACTCGTCTAAGAGTGAATGGTCTTTAAAGTTTATAAAACATATTTTTCTTGTCATATTTTCTAACGTACTCATCTCTTTTTGGATAGATTCTCGTAACGTTTCAGTTAATGTTTTGTCTTGTAAGAGGTCTACCGAAAAGAGTAGGTCATCACTCAGGTAGAAGTAAAGCTTTTCTTCATCTCTAATAATGTTTAAATTCTCTTTTCGATTAAGATTATTTTTTTGAGAGATATAAAAAAATAGAACTCCTACTCCTAAAATTAAAGAAGAGAGTATTAAGTTATTTAAAACGATATAACTTATTATGACAGTTGATAAAATGATAAGTAGTGCTAATATAGGGTTTGTTTTCATAATATTCCTTTTTTTTTAGATGCTTCATGGTAACGGTGAATTGTGTAAAAATTGAGATTTTAAGAGGAACTCTATAGGTAAAGTAAATTAGAAAGTCTAAAAAGTAACACTATTAGCTATTTAACACTCTTCATAATGAAGTTTTAGTCCTTTTGAGGTCATCACAAATCCTGAGATATGTATTTTCCCTTCATGTACCATTTGGTGGTGTTTTTTACAAAGTGGGATGAGATTATATTTATGATTTTTATCCATAGAACCTATCATCCCTGCGTCATTTGCAAGTTGTTGGGCTTGAATATGGTGAACATCTTCAACATTTTCTTCACATAAGGCACATTTTGTAACATAAAGAGTTTTGTTATATCGACTCCGTTTTTGAGTTTTAAGCTGTTTTAATTCAGAACCTTTTCCTATAAGATTCTCTCTAATGTTGTAGGCATTTTTTAAAAAAGTTTCATCCATGTGTAGTGACTTTGCAAACTCCAAACCATAAAGTGAGCTTCCCATTCCCAGTTGTAGTTGACGGTTATAGATGAGTGTATCTTCTTTTTCATCATATTTTACCCCTAAGTGTAAAAATATAAGTGAGTCTATTGTCTGCAAATGTTCAATATTTTTAAGTTGGTGAAGGTGGGTGGCAAAAATAAAGGTAGATTTGAGTTCTAAGAGTTTTAAAATAGCTCCTGCAACAATGGCAAGACCTGATTCGGTTTCTGTCCCTTGGGATATTTCATCCCCTAAAATAAGGCTTCTTTTGGTTGCACGGTTGAAAATATTTTTGAGTTCCATCATCTCAACAGCAAAAGTGGAGAGACCTTTGTAAAGGTTGTCTTGGGAAACGATGCGGGTAAAAAGTTTGTCATACATACTTAGTTTTAATTTGGTGGCTGGGACAAAAAAGCCTGACTGAGCCAAAATGACAGAGAGACCAATACTCTTCATCAGCGATGACTTACCTGAGGAGTTAATCCCATAAAGTAGTATTCCGTTGATATTTCTCCCCTCACTTGCATTGAGCGTGATATGATTGTGTTTGGTCTCTATCCCCTCTCCCAAATAGATATCATTGGGGACATAAACCCCTGACTGCTCATTTGCCTCTATAATAGGGTGACGTAAGCCAATCACTTCAAAAGCAGAGCTATTTTCTACAATAGTTGGGCGAGTTAAGTACATTTTTTTACTACATTTAACATTTGAGATAGCCACATCTATGTTGGCAATAAAAACAATCAGCTCTTCGATTAGGTGGGAAAAACGTTTCTCTATCTCATCCAAACTTTGTAGATAACGCTGTTTAACCAAGGAGATAAGTTTCACTTGGTTACTTTCAAAGTTTTGAGTCACCTCTTCAAAGAGTTTGGAGTTGATTTTAACGGTATTTTTTAGATGTTTATAGTGAAAATCTTTAAAAAAATGGTGTTCTCCATTGATGGTAACAAAAGACTCTTTTAACTCTTTTTCTATCATGGTAAATCGGTTTTTAGTTAGGTTGACACTGTACCCTTCACTCTCTAGGTAGCCAATATCGGTATAGTTACCTTTTGCTGTTTTATTAAGTTTCTCTTTTTCAAAAAGTTTCTCAATATGTTCTGTGACCTGTTCTATTTTCCCTATCTCAATTTTTTGTTTTTTTAAAATGGTATCAATAGCAGGGTAGATTCCCTCTTTAAATATGTTGTCATTTATCTGTTCTATGCGAAATCTTGCACAGATATTGAGGTTAAAAGTATTTTGAAGATGGAGATAAAACTCTGAGACTTCATTCGTTAAGTTTTGCTCATATTTAATACCGTTTTGGGTCGCATTTTTTAGGAGTTTCTCAATCGCTTCAAGAGACATACTAATATAGGTGAGTTCAACAGGGTGGAGTTTTTTGAGTTTGATACGTCTTGTGATACGCTCTAAGTCATAGATATTTTTTAGATGGGTATCGTAGGTATCACTCTCTTGCATAAGTTTTTCACTGAGGTCATAACGGGATTCTAAAATCTCTTTATCTAAAATGGGGGAGAGTAGTCGCTCTTTTAGTAGTCGTTTTCCAAAAGCTGTAGAGGTTTTGTCGATAAGGCTAAGGAGGGTCACCTCTGCTCTATCTCGTGAGATAACACCAAGCTGTTCTAGGGCATTGTTTCCCAAATACAGATAGCGACTCTCTCCTAAAAAAAGGGGTCGGTTCATCTTCTCGATAATAAGTTCATCATGTTCAATAATAAACTCAATCAAAATAGCCAAGGCTTCAGAGGTATAGGGGTGACGCTCTAAATCTAAAAATTCAATGGCAGAGAGAAAGGAGTTGATTTGATATACTTTTGTAAAGAGTTCATTTTGGTAGATAACTTTACAGTGTCGTTCATTGAATGAGGTATGAAATTGGTTGAGTTCTAAATAACTTTTAAGCCACTCCTTGTCGATGTTTGAGTTGCTCAGTGTGACAACAACTTCTGCTGTATTATAGGTTTGTAAAAGGTTAAAGAGCTCATCAAGGGCATAGGTTTTATCATCACGGTTAGAGTGTATTTCGTTAACAATGGTTTTTCCTGTGGTAACATCTATCGCAGCATATCCTGCTGAGTAGATACCTTGGTTTTCATCAATATTGAGAGATACTATGTTGTTTTCACTCGCTTCTGTTTGGTACTCAAAGTTTGTACCTGGGGAGATAATATTGGAGATATAGCGTTTTATATTGGGGGTTTCCCCTTTTTGTTTTACAATCACAATGGTATATTTTTTTGTGCCTATAAGACGGGAGAGATAACGTTCTAAAGAGACAGCTGGAAAACCAGCCATAAGAGGGTTGGGAATGGAGTTTTCAAGAATACTTTTGTTTTTACGTGTGAGTTGAATGTTAAGAAGTTCGGCTATCTCTTTTGCTTTACCCACTTTAAGTTCATCATTGTTGACTTCATAAATCTCAAAGAAAGTACCTATCTCTATAATGACCAAAGCATCTTTTCCATACTTTTTTTCAAAGTGTTGTTGTAGTTCAAAGTAGAGTTCTGTTAGAAGTTTTTTCTTTGTGGAGAGTATTTTTGCAGATGTTTCCAATAAAATAACCTGTTCTGTTTTAATAAGTTATTTTATCGGATTAGGGGTTACACTATGCTTGTAAATCTAACGTATGGTACGTTTCATAAATTTGTCATAACGATAAATATCATTTCTAAATGATAGTTCATTGTCATTGTTAATACCAGCAGTTAGATAGACAATATGTATAGGTAATTTGTTTTTTACATTAAGTACTTGTTTTCTTTTCCCTTTTAATTTTTTTGTAGCTTTTGTCATGTTAATATCTTCATTAAAGCTTGAAATAGTATCAAGTAATGATACAGGGTTGGAGAGTCGAACACAACCATGAGAAAAAGCCCGTTTGGTTCGTTTAAAGAGGTATCTGGTTGGTGTATCATGAAGATAAACAGCAAAACGATTTGGGAATTTAAACTTGATTTTTCCTAAAGCATTTCTGGGACCAGGTGGTTGCATGAGTCTGTAGGGAAATTTTTTATTACCATAGAGATAGTCTTCCCAAAAGAGTCCAGAAACATTAACGATAGGTGAACGCTCATTCCAGTTTGTGTGTGCGTGAATCCCTTGTCTTTTTAGATAATTAGGGTTTTTAATCATTGCAGGGATGATTTCACGTCTTACAATCCCCTCTGGTACTTTCCAGTAGGGATTTAAGACAATATATGAAATTTCTTCTGAAAATACAGGTGTTGGGTGCTTGGGATTGCCTGTAATCACACGAAGACTTTTATTGGTACGTTCATGTTCAATATAGTAGAGCATAAATTCAGGGATATTGACAATTAAGTAACGTTTTTGTTTATCTCTTGGTAGCCATTTGATTCTATCTATGTTCAGTAAAACGGTTTTTATTTTCTCTTCAACAGGGACATTAAGTGCTTTTCTTGTTCCTCCACCCACAATACCATCAACCTCTAGTCCATGACGTTTTTGGAATCTTTTGACAGCAATATCTAAACACTCATCAAAAATAGCCTCTTTTTCAATACGTGGAGTTTGAGAAAGATTACTTTCATTGTTTTCAAGATTTTTTTGAGATTTTTTTACTTTTTCTTCACAGCTTCTATAGTCCCCAGAATATTTCAATCTATTTTTTAATTGTATAACAATATCACCTGTATTTCCTAGTTTTAACCGTTTGAAGTAGGGCAATTTTTTCCACCCACCATCTTCCTCCATTTTATAGAGTCTTTCTAATGCTTGAAGTAAACTATTGTAGCCAAATCGTTTGGGGGTAATCTCTTCAACTGTTGCATGAATGTTGGGTTGAGAGAGTAGAGTAATAAGGTTATGAGTTGGTTTATACCGTAACCAAGAGGCATTTATTTTATATTTTTTTAAACTGCTTAATTTTCTTGAAAAATTTTTCCATTCTATCTCACCATAAAGCAGGTGTTTTAGAAAATTATAATAGTGAGAGCTAAGTTTAAGTTCCATTTTTAGTAAATCATTTTGGGTAAAATTGTTATCACTTTGTGAAATTAATTCTTGATTATGCTTATAAATAAAACCATTTTTATTGAGTGTTAAATCATTTGAAATAAGTGTAAAGAGTTGTTTATATTTTACTTTGTTTAAATCCCCTTTATCATTAATCCATAAAGGGGTAAATTTATTTTCTAAATAAACTTTTTTTAATATTTTTTTATTTTTGATATTTTTTAGTAAGGGAGAGCGTTTAACTGTAAGTTGTTTTTTTAATACTTGACTAAACTTTTCTACTTTAGTGAGGGGACGTGTTTTGTTGTCTTCTGTATCTTTTAGGGCAAAAAGTATACTAGAAGAAAATAGCACAATTATTAATATTTTTTTTATTATTTCCATATTTCGTTCCCTTTCTAAGTAAAAAAGGAAGTATAGTCTAAAATAATAAATAAAGACGTGATTTTATTATTTTAATTTAGAATTTATCTTTTAGTAAGAGGCTCTGTGTTGTTTTGAATCATACCTATAAATATCGTTTCTATAGTGGAGTAAACCATCACTGTTAATCCATGCAGTAAGATAAACAATATGTATTGGAACATGATGAGAAAGGTTAAGTTGTGTTTTTTTCTTCCCTTTCAATATACGTTTTGCACGAGCATAGTTGACGGAACGTTCATGGGGAGCAAATGTTGCGAGTAACGCTCTTGGCTCTGAAACCCGTATACAACCATGAGAAAAAGCACGAACCCCTTTTTTAAAGTATTTTTTGGCTGAGGTATCGTGTAGGTAGACAGCAAATTTATTGGGAAACTTAAACTTTATTTTCCCCAGTGCATTTTTAGGTCCAGGGGGTTGCATAAATTTATAACGCTTGGTTTGTTTGTTTCTTAAAACTTTTGCCCAATCAATATTTTTAGTTTCTATTGGAGGTCTTGATAAAATATAATTTCGTCGAACCTCATACCCACGCTCTTCCAAATATTTTGGATTTTTAAGCATTTTAGGAATCATCTCATTTTTAACAATACTATCGGGGATAAGCCAATAAGGGTTTAAGACAATAAAAGAGATTTTATTTGAAAAAATTGGAGTATGATGCTCTTTGTCTCCTACCACAACACGCATATTGAGTTTATCTTTACCATTTTCTCTATAGTGAAGTCTAAATTCAGGTACATTGACCATGATATAACGATTTTCTGCTTGATAAGGGAGATATTTGATTCTATCCAAATTTAATAATATTTTATTGATTTTCCAGTTAACTGATAAGTTTAATTTACTACGTGTTAGTTTATTTATAGTTCCAGAAGGGTAGATGCCATGACGTTTTTGGAAGCGTTTAACTGCTTTTTTCATACAGTTGTTATATTTACTGCTAACTTTACAGCCATAATCCCCCTCACTTTGTAAGCGTCTGGCTAACTGTTTCACCACTTTTCCTGAGTGACCAAATTTCAGTGCTGAACTGTTTGGAATTTTTCTCCAACCCCCTTGCTTTTGTACTTTTTTTAATCTCTGTAACTCTTTTATAAGTTTAGGGTAGCCAAAACTAGTGGGGGTTGTATCAGCAATAATTTTAGATAAGGAAGAGGTAAACATGAGATTCTCAATATTATATTTTCTCTTGTATGGTACCCAGTCAGCTGCAATTTTTTTATGTCGAAGATGATAAAGTGTATTTTGAAAGCCTCTCCAATTAATAGCACCATAAAGATGATAGCCTAAGTATGAACGATAGAGAGAGGAGAGTTCAATATCAAGTGCTAATTCTTTCTTTAAATTTCTTGTCTTTAGTTTTGATATTTGATAGTTTATATTTTTGTATTTTTTATAGATTTTCCCTTTTTCATTGAGTGTAATATCTGATTTGATAACACTAAACAGTTCATTAAGTTTCTTATGTTTAACACCTTTTTTATTGAACCAAAAAGGTACATAATGATTTTTTTTATAAATAGTTTTAATAAATTTTTTATGAGAGAGGTGTTGAAAGGTTTCTTTCTCTTTCGTAATAAGAAGGTGCATTAACCCTTTGGTACTTTTTTCACTATAAATAATCTCAGAAAGGGAGGCACTTTTATGAAAATTTTTATGATTAATGGTTGCTTGTTTGAGAGATTTATGGATAGAATCAATATCTTTAACTGTTGTAACAGTCATCGCTTCAAGAGCAACTGCTAAAACAATCGTTATGGAGATAAAAAATATATTTTTAATGAGACGCACAGGGACCTTTGAAACTATCTGGATATATGATAAATTATTTTGAAGTATGAGTATATCAAAAAAAAGAAAAAAAAAGAAAAAATATTTAAATTATTAAAAAATATGTTGTTTTTAATTATTTTTATTTTTATCTGTGAAGAGGCTTTTTCTTACATTAGTTGGAGAAATACTTTAATTATTCGTTATTATCTATGGCTTAAAAAATTTTTTGGACTTTAGTCCCAAATTAGGCGAGATTAAAGTCATTGTTTTTGAGCTTTTCAAGAATTCCAATCTTAATTTGATGCATAATGGATGCTTTTATTGGTTACCCGTCTTCCCCATAAAAATCTTTCTTTATAATAAGTTTTTTGATTGAAGTTATAAATAACAACTTTTTTTCCAGCAGAACTGGCATGAATAAAGTTGTTATTTCCTAAGTAGATACCAACATGTGTTACTTTACCACTACGATGTTTTTTTGTATCAAAAAAGACCATGTCCCCTTTTTGAAGATTTTCATAACGCACATATTCTCCCACTTTTGCCTGATCTCTTGAAACTCTAGGTATATTGATTCCTAAGTCCCTATATACCCATTGAGTAAAGCCTGAACAGTCAAAAGTACGAGGACCCGTTGCACCCCAAACATAAGGTGTACCTAGAAAACTTTTCGCTTTCCATTCTATACCATTTAATAAGTCTTGAAGCTGATTATTTACCCTAGAATACATTTGTCTTACAGGTGATGGTTGTTTATATGAGATAAATTCAATATCGGGTGAGATATGTGGTTCAGAATTGATTATATAAGGTTCACTAGAAACATATGTTTCAGGAAGAATATATGGCTCACTATTGATAATGGTTTTGTTAATATTAGGGTGATTTAATACACTGGGGGCTTGATATATCGTTGGTTGATGTTTAATTGGTGTTAGATGGATAGGTTCTAGTGTTGGTTCTGTAATTCCCATAATATTGTAAACAGAAATTGGTTGAGATATAGATTTTTTTTTAATATTTTCTGATTTGGTTGAACATGCAGGAAAGAACATAACTGTGCTAATAAGTGTTAATATAAATAATTTAGTTTTTTTCATTCTTTTAGTATAACGAGATTTATTATGAAAAATCGTGTAATTTCTTAAATATTTTTTTATTGACAATAAAATATCTAAATCCCATAATATAGAGTGTTGAAAGTGATTAAAATTTTTATATGTTGTGTTTATTTGTATTTAAAAATCTTAAAACCTATATAATTTTTTTAATTTTAAAAATTAATAATTTTTTTATAAAATACACTTTTCTTGACAGAGTATTGAAAATGAGATATTCTTTCATAATTAAAAAGGAAATTTCATGTTAAAAAAGCCCATTATACTCACAGCGATACTACTTATATTGATTATTTTATCAATTACTTTTTTTGATAAAGTTGAACCTATAAAAAAGTTTTCAAAGTTAACCGATGCAACTTATATCACTTACTATAAGAAGGCATGTAATCTTGAAGATAGTCAAGCTTGTAACGAATTGGGAGATATCTATCATTATGGAAAAGATGTAAGTGTTGACTATGAAGATGCTGTTGAATATTATACTCAAGCTTGTAGTTTAGAAAGTGGTGCTGGATGTAATAATGTGGCCTACATGCTAAACAAAGGTTTAGGGGTTGAAAAGCATAATTGGCGTGCCTTAAAACTTTATGAAAAAGCCTGTAAATATGGAGAGATGGAAGGGTGTTATAATTTGGGTTCAATGTACTATAAAGGTGAAGGTACAAGACGAAATTATTATAAAGCAACACTCTATTTTAAAAAATCTTGTAATGCTGGAATGGGGGAGGGGTGTAATAACCTAGCCTATATGTATGCTCATGGAAAGTATGTGAAACGAAATGTGTATGAGGCAATTTCGCTTTATTTAGATGCTTGTGAAATGGGTGAAGCTTCAGGCTGTAATAACTTAGGGTATATGTATGAGATGGGGAAAGGTGTTTCCCAAGATGATATGAAAGCGGAAAAATTTTATTCAGCAGCTTGTGAATTGGATGACAAAGTAAGCTGTGATAGATTGGGAACTGTATTTGGAAAGAAAATCCAAGAAATAAAAAGTATGGCTGATTTAGAAGTGGCAAAAAAAGCTTGTTATCATGGTAATGCAACCATGTGTTATAAAGTGGGTCTTTATCATGCCAAAGAGAATGGAGCAAAAGATGATTTGGCTCGAAGTTATTTTGAAAAAGCATGTGATAACGGACAGAGTCAAAGTTGTAAACATTTAGGTGATTTACACCGTCAATAATATTTAAAGATACTGTTGATAAACAACAGCATCTTTTTATCTATTCAGCTTCTAAAACAGCTCCAGAACTAGCATTGGTTACCAATGCTCTATATTGTCTTAACCATTTACTCTCTAAAGGTTTAACCAAGGGTTTAAAGTTAGCTTTTCTTCTATCCACCTCTTCCTCTGAAATATTAACAGATAAAATATACTTATCGACATCTATGTGAATCTCATCTCCATCTTCAAGTAGTCCAATCATTCCACCTTCAGCAGCTTCAGGTGAAACATGACCGATACTTGCTCCACGTGTCGCACCAGAGAAACGACCATCTGTAATAAGAGCCACCGTATCACCAAGACCCATACCCATAATAAGTGAAGTTGGAGCTAACATCTCTTGCATCCCTGGTCCTCCACGAGGTCCTTCATAACGGATAACCACAACATCACCAGCTTTTACTTTGCCGTTAATAATCCCCTTGATTGATTCATCTTGTGAATTAAAACAAACAGCTTTTCCTGTAAATACTCTTTCACCTGTAATCCCTGCGGTTTTTATAACAGCCCCTTGTTCTGCTAAGTTTCCATATAAAATAGCCAGTCCTCCCACTTCTGAGTAAGGGTTGTCTATGGTGTGAATAATAGAGGTATCAATAATTTTAGCATTGGCAATACGCTCTTTGAGTGTTTCGCCTGTTACCGTTAAGTTGTCAAGTAAGATATCATCTCCACGTTTGTTCATCTCATGCATAACAGCAGAAACCCCACCAGCTTTGTCGATATCTTGCATGTGAACGGTTGTTAAACTTGGAGATATTTTCGCAATGTGTGAAACACGTTTAGAAATACTATTAATATCTTCTAGATTAAAATCTACCTCTGCCTCTTTTGCTATTGCCAACATATGTAAAACAGTATTTGAACTTCCACCCATTGCCATATCTACAGCAAAAGCATTTCTTACTGCATTCTCATTTAGAATATTTCTTACATTATAGAGCGAAGACTCTTCCTGTTTCATAAGGGCTATTTCACAAATACGTCTAGCTGCTTGTCGGTAAAGAGTTTCTCTCTCTTTTGTCAAGGCTAAAATAGTTCCATTTCCAGGAAGTGCAATCCCCATTGCCTCCATAAGTGTGTTCATTGAATTTGCTGTAAACATTCCAGAACAGCTTCCTCCACTAGGACAAGCATTACATTCTATATCTGTAAGTTGCTCTTCACTTATTTCACCAGCCTCAAATTTACCTACAGCTTCAAAAGCTGTTGCAAGGTCAATAGGCTCTCCATCTTTAGTATACCCTTTAGCCATTGGTCCCCCAGATACGAAGACGGTAGGGACATTTACACGTAAAGCACCCATAATCATCCCTGGTACAATCTTATCACAATTTGGTATGGCTATCATGGCATCTAGTTTATGAGCATTCATAACTGTTTCTATTGAATTGGCAATGATTTCACGACTTGGTAATGAAAATAACATACCATCGTGTCCCATAGCAATTCCATCATCAACACCAATGGTATTAAATTCAAAGGGAACACAACCTGCTTTTTTAATTTCATCTTTTACAATGGCTGAAACTTTATCAAGAAAAAAGTGTCCAGGGATAATTTCTATAAATGAATTTGCTACACCAATAAATGGTTTTTCAAAATCTTCATCTTGTAATCCTGTTGCTCTAAGTAAAGAACGGTGAGGAGCTCGGTTATGACCTTTTTTAACTATGTCACTTCGCATGGATAATCCTTTTGTTTTATGGTAAAAATCACAAATTTAATAATTTTGAAAAATTATACCCAAAAAGCTTTACAAGTAAAAAAAAATTGGCTATAATCGCACTCCAATTTAAAAGTAATGAGAATTACTTAAAGAGGTGTTGCGAGAATAGCTCAGCGGTAGAGCATAACCTTGCCAAGGTTGGGGTCGGGAGTTCGAACCTCCTTTCTCGCTCCACAAATTAAATTGTGATATTTAAAAATTTATTTATAATTTTGGTACCAAAATGCCCGGGTGGTGGAATGGTAGACACAGGGGACTTAAAATCCCCCGGTCATTGTGACCGTGCCGGTTCAAGTCCGGCTCCGGGTACCACATTTAAACAGTCTTCAGCAGACGACTCAAAGTGACTTGTCATTTTTAGGTTTTGTTGGTTGGATTCATTTTTTTATTTATGGAGCCATCGCCAAGTTGGTAAGGCCGTAGATTGCAAATCTGCTATTCACCAGTTCGAGTCTGGTTGGCTCCTCCAAACTTTATAGATTTAATTTTAATTTTATCTTTTTTTAGATAAAATCTCATTCCAGCTTGAAGTTCTCATTCAAGTTATATGTCGGGAGATGTCAGAGTGGTCGAATGTGCCGGTCTTGAAAACCGGTGAGGGTTATACCTCCGGGAGTTCGAATCTCCCTCTCCCGGCCATAAAAAGTTGTTAAAACAACAACATATTAAACTTTTGATTTAAAAATCATTTATTTTTCGTTAATTATTCTAAAAAAGTAACATTTTCTTTACTACTACTCTTCTGTCCCTAAATTATGGGATTTATTAAAAAAAAAAATCCATATTAATTTATATTATTTTACATTAGAAAAGTAAAAGTTAATGAAAATATCTTAAATGTGATTGATATCAAGAAAAAATAAGGTTTCTACTGTTATCATGATGATGTAAATTTATTAGATTGATGAATTTTTATCACTTGAAAATATAAATTCATTTCTCAAATAAATGCAAATATAAAGGAGAAAATGTGAAAATTACAAAATTAAGTTTAGCAGCTGTAGCTGCAATGGCTCTTACAACAGGTGCGATGGCTGAGGTAGAT
>Ga0256827_10001392_pt1 | contig 15410 bp, 12 predicted proteins | sample CV84metaG_FD_185977 | JGI IMG/M metagenome (GOLD analysis project Ga0256827, IMG submission 185977) | Hydrothermal vent microbial communities from East Pacific Rise, Pacific Ocean - CV84 | ecosystem: Environmental > Aquatic > Marine > Hydrothermal vents | place: Pacific Ocean: East Pacific Rise... | reverse complement strand
GCTATATTACTCAGAGCATCTTCACCTTTATTGTTCATCAGGATAATCGCTTCTTCAATTAATACCTTTGCTTCTTTGTAGCTCTTTTGTATCACTCCACTACTTTGCATTTGCATCTTAATCCACTGTTGTTCATCCGAGGATAATTTTTTACCATGTAACGCTTTGAGTTTTTCTTTATTCTTAACATCTAATGACTCATACAAATAGATATAAGGAAGTGTTGTCTTACCTTCTTCAAAATCATGTAGTGCTGGTTTACCTAATGTTTCAGAATCCATAGTAATATCTAATAAGTCATCTATCATCTGAAAGGCGATACCCAAGTTTCGTCCATAGGTCATATAGCTTACTTTATCTTTACCTGCCAGCATAGCAGCTGCACCTGCACTGGCTTCCATAAGAGAGGCTGTCTTTTGATATATCATATGTAAATAGGTATCTCTATCTAAGTTAAATGTTTTTGAGAGTGAAACATCTTTGAGTTCACCAAGACTTAGTTGCACAACTGCATTGGAGACCATTTTAGCCACATCTGAACTAATATTATTTAACTCTAAAAAACCTTTTGAATAGAGAATATCTCCTAGCATAATAGCTGTTTTATTACCATAGAGTGCATTGAGAGAAGGACGAGAACGACGTGTATAGGCATCATCTATTACATCATCATGTAAAAGGCTAGCAGCATGAATCATCTCAACAATCGCTGCTGTTTTTACTACTGCTAAAGAGGAGCCCGCTATTTTTAAAATGAGTTTAGCTCGAAGTCTTTTACCATGAGGAAGTTTAGCATATAGTGATGTTACTTCTTTATCATCGAGGTCTAATATGAATTGTTCTATTTTTCTTTCTACTGCACTTAGCACGTCTGCTACTTCCTATTTTTTTAAGTCAATTATTATAACAAACTTTTCTGTTTACTTTCCGTGCTCTTCAACAAAAGTTTCATAATCACCTTCAAAGTCTACAATCGACCCATCTTCATTGATTTGAATAACTCTATTGGCAAAGGCATCAATAAGCTCTCTATCGTGAGAAACACAAATCACTCCACCTTTGTAGTTATGTAGTGCTTCCCCAAGTGCTACAATTGCTTCTAAGTCTAGGTGATTGTTTGGCTCATCCATCACGAGGAAGTTTGATGCATCCATCATAATCTTACTTAACATAACGCGGTGTTTTTCACCACCAGAACAAGCATCTATCTTTTTCTTCTGCTCTTCACCAGAGAAGAGCATACGCCCTAGTGTTTTACGGATATCATCAATATGCCACTTCACATCAAAGCCTTGTATCCATTGAGGAAGCTCTTCATCTCCTACAACGAGATCAGTCGTATTTTGTGGAAAGTATGAATAGGTAATCGTTTGTCCCCACTTCATCGTCCCACTATCAGCTTCTATCTCTTCCATTAGTATTTTAAGTAAAGTTGTTTTACCCACACCATTGGCACCTATGATGGCTATTTTATCTTCACTTTTTACTTTAAAAGAGATGTCTTCAAATACCTTTTTGCCATCGTATGACTTAGAAAGTCCCTCTACATCAAGCACTTCATTACCTATATCACGATGAGGCTTAAACATAATAGATGGGTCACGACGTGATGAGAGTTTAATCGCTTGAACATCTAGTTTATCAAGTTGTTTTTGTCTTGAGGTAGCTTGTTTAGCTTTAGAAGCATTCGCAGAGAATCGTTTAATAAAACTCTCTAGCTCTTCTTTCTCTTTGAGCCCTTTTGCTCTATCTGTTTCAGCTTGTTTTGCGATAAGGTTTGCGGCGATATACCACTCATCATAATTCCCCGTAAATTCACGTATATTTTGAAAGTCTAAGTCAAGTATGTGTGTCACAACCCCATTAAGAAAGTGTCTATCATGAGAGATAACCATCAATGTACCCTCATGACGTTTGAGCTCTTGCTCTAGCCATGAGATAGTCTCCATGTCCAAGTTGTTCGTAGGCTCATCGAGTAGTAGTACATCTGGTTTTAAGAATAGTACTTGTGCAAGAAGAATTTTAAATTTATCACCACCCGTAAGTGAGCTCATCAACTCTCCATGTTGCTCTGTAGGAAATCCTAGTGATTGAAGTAACTTCTCTATCTTCACATCAGACTCATAAGTAGGGTCTTCATCTGCACATATCATCTCTAGTTCACCTAAACGGTTGTTTACTTCATCAGAGTCAAAGTCACCCTCCATATAGAGCTTTTCTTTCTCCTTTTGAGCATCAAAAAGCTTTTTATTTCCATAGAGTACAGCATCACTTAATGTATAATCTTCAAAAGCATATTGGTTCTGAGAAAGCATACCCAGTTTGAGTCCAGGCTGGAGTTGTACTTCACCATCACTCTGCTCCAACTCACCTGCTAGTATCTTCATAAAGGTAGATTTACCTGCACCATTGGCTCCTATGAGCCCATAGCGTTTACCCACATCCATTGTCATATTTATCTTATCAAAAAGTACTCTTTTCCCATAGCGTTGTGTTAAATTTACTGTACTAAGCAAGTGTTGTCCTTGTGTATTTTATATTATCGGCATTTTAGCATAATGCGCTAATAAAAAACTAAATACTGTTTTTCCAATCAAATAAAAAATATTTTAAATTCTTATGATACAATTGTGCAAGAGACTATTTGAAGGTTGGCTATGCGAGGTTATAATTTTTCACGTTTTGATTCATCTCCTCATACAAAATATTTAGTGGAACTTGAAAACTTACTTAACAGTCCTGAAGAACGTGATACTACAGGCTATAATAACCAAACAAAAATGTTAGCCTGTGGAGATATACTCTTTAAATATCTCAATGCTACAAGTACTCCTGCTGTATACTGTGCAGGAGATGTACTTAACATTCAACGTTCTACTATCTATGGAAGTACTGATAACACACTCAATATTTGGAAAGAAATACTAGATATTATAGACACATGTTTACCCCCTCAATCTTACTTAGCTCGTATACATATAGGTTTTGCCATACATATGTGGGGTGATAATATTGAAAATGAGATAGAAGGTATTTTAAACAAAATTCAATCAAAACTAGAAAAATTTGATTTATATTTTTCAACAGCTGATAATCCTATCTATCTGACAATTGCTACTAAAATTGGTTATCTTGTCTATCCTAAAGATACTGGATACCTAGAGTCATATAAACCTATTACAAGGTATACTGCACTTTCTACTACAGGATATCTAAATCTTGAATACCATTCAAGCATCAAACGCTTTGATAAAGATTTTTATGAAGATGTAAAAAGAAACATAGAGATAGAAGAAAAAGTATTTAGAATGGTCAACAATGAAACTTTTGAACTTCTCTTTCAACCTCAAATTGACTTAGAAACAGGCAAAATTGTAGGTGCTGAAAGTTTGTCTCGTTGGGATGACCATGGACTCATAGGTGAGCATACTGGACTCTACATAGAAATTATAGAAAACAGCCGTTATATCATTGACTTTACTATAGCCTCGTTTAAAAAACTCACTACTTTTCTCAAAGAAAATAAAAATATATTAGATAAAAATTTTCATATTAGCTTTAACCTTTCACGTGCTATTTTTAAATGGATAGATTTTGATTTTGTAGAAATGATTAAAAATGAATTAGGTTCAGACACATACCTTATACCTCATATTCAAATAGAAATCACAGAAAGTGCTTACCTCTCTAGACATCTCTCAGATAAAGTACTTGCTTCTGTTATTGCATTAAATGATATGGGCTTTGGTATTGTTATAGATGATTTTGGTAGTGGCTATGGCTCTTTGAATATTATTACAAGTAATGTAGCAAAGATTATAAAACTTGATAAAAAGATAACAGAACAACTCTGTCAAAGTGATACCAATAATATATTTATTTTAGGACTTGTCCATGCAACAAAACATGCAAATTTTGAGATTATTGCAGAAGGTGTTGAAACACAAGAACAAGAAGATAGATTAAAAGAGTTAGGTATTTTTTTAGTCCAAGGTTATAAGTATTCTAAAAATCTTGAAAAAAAAGAATTTTTAGCATTTTTAAAACACAACAAAAGTATTAATTAAACAAAGCTTTTACATTCTCAATAGGACGACCAATAGTAGCCTTACCTTCTTTTACAACGATAGGACGTTCTATAAGCTTTGGATTAGCTACCATTGCATCTATTAATACCTCTTCACCCTCTACATCTTTAAGTCCAAGCTCTTTATAAATATCTTCTTTGGTTCTCATAAGTTCTCTTGCCGACATTCCTAGCATTTTGAGTACTTCTTTTATCTCTTCCTTACTTGGTGGTGTATCTAAATACTTAATCACTTCTACATCGACTCCCTGCTCTTCTAGTAGAGCTAGTGTATTTCTCGATTTACTACATCTTGGGTTATGGTATATTTTTACTTTACTCACTGTTTATCCTTTATTATATAATCTCACTATCTTTTCATCCACACCACAGATCAGCTCTTCATCTTTCCCTTCATAAGGGATATTTAGAAGTAAATAGCGTACGGCATTCAATCTAGCTCTTTTTTTATCATTAGCATCAAGCTGGCACCATGGTGCATGCTTTGTGCCTGAAAGTCTAAACATTTTATCTCTCAGGAGTTCATATTCTGCATATTTTGCCATAGATTTATAGTCTAGATCTGAAAGCTTCCAACTTTTTAATGGATTATTTTCTCTGTCTTTGATACGGTTTTCTTGTGTCTCTTTACTGATGTTAAGGTAAAATTTGAAAAAAAGTATACCATCATCTACAAGCATCTCTTCTACACTATTGACTTGTTTATAGAAATGATCATGCTGTGCTTGTGTACAAAACCCAAAAACTTGTTCTATCCCTGCTCTGTTATACCATGACCTATCAAAAAAAACTATCTCACCTGCATTAGGTATTTGTTTTAAATGTCTCTGAAAATACCACTGCCCAAGCTCCTTAGAATTTGGTTTAGGAAGTGCAACAGAACGTGCTTCTCTAGGGTTTAAATACGCATTAAACTCTTTGATACTTGAGCTCTTACCTGCAGTATCCATACCTTCAAAGATAACTAATAGCCTTTTATCATTATCTATAATCCATTTTTGAAGCTTTACCAGTTCATACTGAAGTTTTAGTGACTCTTTTTCATAAAAATCACGCTCTATTTTCCCTGATTTACGGAATACCTTAGAAAGTTTTTCTTTGTACTCTGGTAAATCTTTTGTATACTGTATGTTTTGACTATTCACTACTATTTCTTTACATCTTGTTTTTGTTTCACTGTTTGAGTATAACGCTCTTCATTTTCGAGTTTTGTAAGTAACCGTGCATTGGTAGTACGGTATTTATTATTTTCTTCCGTCGCTATATCAAAACGCTCTTTAGCTGTTTCATATTCTTGTTTCAATGCCTCTAACATGCCTTCTGTTAACTTTAAATTTGCTGTTACTTTGGCCAATTCTTTTGCATTATCATGAAAACTATTTTGCAATGTTAAATAGGTTTCATTTGCCATTTCTAATCTTTTTTTAGTTTCATCAAACTGTGACAGGGCTTGTTTATTTTTTGTATCTTTTACTTTATATTGTTGTAACTCTTTTTCAACCTTGATAATGTGTTCTGATTTTTCTTGATTTTCAACCAAGAGATTACGAAATCTATTTTTGTATACACGTACTCTCATGGCTGAGACTACTATAACCAATACAATAACAAGTAATACAACGATGGCTATACTACCTATAAACATAAGCATTGAATCATTTTCTAATTGATTTATATTAGGTAACTTATTTATAAGTTCTTCCATTCTTATCCTCTTATAATGTCGTACGCTTTAGGAATCTCACATGTCATATTTTTCTTATTTATATTATCTTGAGAATAGTGTACTTTATTAAATTTAATCTGTACTTTATTATCAAATTCATCTATATATGCAACACTATGTAACTTTTTTTTATCATCAACCTGAATAGTCACTAATTTGCCTTCATATCTAGAGGTATAAATATTCTTCTTATGGAGTTTCGCACTTTTTAAAATTTTGACGAGGTCAAACTTTTTAGTGATTACATAGTTTGATGCTTGTTCCAATTCATGGTTTACTATTACTAATGCACTACCATCTGTACATACTTCCTTTTTTGATGGTTTTATATAACTCCATTTAAGTAGTGATCTATTAGAAAACATCATCGTTCCACTAGATTTAAGTACTTGTACCTTTTTCTTAGCCGACTTACGTATCTTTTTCTTTGGACTTGTTATTATATTAATAAAATCAGCTTTAAAGCTATTAGGTAGCGTAATACCTTCTGCTTGTAGTGATAACAATCCAATACTTATAAATAAAATAATTTTTTTCACTAGTTATTCCTTTTCACCTAAAAATATACCAAAATATGACTTGGTATGGGGTTAGTATGACTTAAAATTGTGTAATGATTGCACTTAGTCCCATAAAGCTTATTTTTATGCTAACGGAACATTAATCACTATTTAGATAAAATTATCACCATTATAACATTAGGTAAATACAAATGATAAAATCACTCCTCAAAATTTTTGGTACCCAAAATGATAAGATTGTAAAAGACTATCTCAAAAAAGTAAAAAATATTAATGCTTTAGAAGCAACCTATGAACCTATGGATGATAATACTTTAAAAAATGCTTTTGAAGCATTGAAGTCTTCGGTAAAAAGTGGAGAAAAATCATTGGAAGATGTATTATATGATTCTTTTGCTATTACAAGAGAAGCCTCTAAACGTACCTTGGGACTTAGACATTATGATGTCCAAATGGTTGGAGGAATGGTACTTAATGATGGCAATATTGCAGAGATGAAAACAGGTGAAGGTAAGACACTTGTAGCCACGCTTGCAGTTGTTCTAAATGCAATGAAAGGGCAAGGCCTTCATATTGTTACTGTGAATGATTATCTAGCCAGCAGAGATAGTGCTGAGATGGCTCCTTTATATGAATTTTTAGGCTACACTGTAGGATCTCTTACTTCTGAACTTCATGACGAGATGAGTAGAAAAGCACAATATGAAGCTGATATTACTTATGGTACGAACAATGAATACGGATTTGACTACCTACGTGACAATATGAAAGTTCGTGCTGAAGAAAAAGTACAACGTGCACACCATTATGCAATTATAGATGAAGTCGATTCTATTTTGATTGATGAAGCAAGAACACCACTTATTATCTCTGGTCCAACACAGCGTGACCATAATCACTATGCAAAAGCCGATACCATTGCAAAGCAGATGCAGCGGGGTGAAAAAGTAGAGACTAAAGCAGGTGAAGATGAAAAAACTACGGGTGACTTTATAGTAGATGAAAAAAATAGAACGATAGTCATGACAGAAGACGGACTTCAAAAAGCACAAGACCTTTTTGAAGTAGAAAACCTTTATTCTCTTGAGAATGCCGCACTTTCTCATCACCTTGACCAAGCTCTTAAAGCTCACTATATTTTTGAAAAAGATGTCGATTATGTAGTACAAAATAATGAAATCATCATCGTAGATGAATTTACAGGTCGTCTAAGTGAAGGTCGTAGATACTCAGAGGGCTTACACCAAGCACTAGAAGCCAAAGAAGCTGTGGAGATACAAGAAGAGTCACAAACACTTGCTGAGATCACCTACCAAAACTACTTTAGGCTCTATGAAAAACTTTCTGGTATGACGGGTACTGCACAAACTGAAGCCACTGAGTTTGCTCAAATTTATAACTTAGACGTTATCTCTATTCCTACTAATGTACCTATTGCAAGAGATGATAAAAATGATCTTATCTATAATACAGAACGTGAAAAACTAGACGCTGTAGTAAAACGTGTTCGTGAGCTACATACAAAAGGTCAACCTGTACTGATAGGTACTGCTTCTATCGAAAAATCAGAAATGATTGATGAAAGACTTAAAAAAGAGAAGATTCCTCATAATATGCTCAATGCCAAAAATCATGCGCAAGAAGCTGAAATCATTATGAATGCGGGTCAAAAAGCTGCTGTAACAGTAGCTACAAATATGGCTGGACGTGGGGTAGATATAAAAATAGATGATGAAGTTCGAGAACTTGGTGGTCTTATGATACTAGGAACAGAACGTCATGAAAGTAGACGTATCGATAACCAGTTACGTGGGCGTTCTGGTCGTCAAGGTGATCCAGGAGAATCTCAATTTTTCCTAAGTCTTGATGATAATTTATTACGTATTTTTGGTGGAGATAAAATCAGAAATATCATGAATAAATTAGGTGTGGAAGATGGTGAATATATTGACTCTAAAATTGTGACACGTTCCGTAGAAAAGGCACAGAAAAAAGTAGAGAATCAACATTATGAATCACGTAAACATATCTTGGAGTATGATGATGTGGCCAATCACCAACGTAAAGCTATCTATGCCTTTAGAAATCAACTACTTGATCCAGAGTTTGATATCGATGCTAAAATAAGAGAGAATCGTGAAGAATATATTACTCATCTTCTAGATCTTTCGGAAATTTTTGATGGTATGCCTACAGAAGATTTTGATATTGATAAGCTTACTGCTCTTATAAAAGAAGAGCTTCATATAGATATAGAGACTCAAACCTTTAAAGACAAAGATGTAGAAGAAATTTCTACTATTATACGAGACATGATGGAAAATATCTATGAAGAAAAAATGTCACAACTTGACCCTGAGCAACGTCAAGAGATAGAGCGTATTTTATACCTTCAGGTACTTGACCCTCAGTGGAGAGATCATCTCTATGAAATGGATGTACTCAAAACAGGTATTGGACTAAGAGGTTATAACCAAAAAGATCCACTTACTGAATATAAACAGGACTCGTATAAACTCTTTACTGATTTAGTCACTCGTATTAAATATGAAGCTGTAAAAGTATTACATCTTGTTCAATTTGATTTTTCTTCTCCAGAAGAAGAGGAAGCAGCGGTAGAGCACATACGTGAAGAGTTAGAATCTGAAGTAGCAGAAGCCGTACTTAATACTGATGAACCAGAAGAGAAAAAGAACAAACCAATTACTGCAGATAAAAAACCTAAAAGAAATGAGCCATGTCCTTGTGGTTCCGGTAAAAAGTACAAAAACTGCTGTGGACAAAGTGGACCTAAAAAAGGACTTTTGGCATAATGTCCAAAACTATTGCTACAACTAATAAAAACTTTGTTCATCATATTATCAAGCACTATTTGAAATATGATAAAGAAAATCCTTTTATTTTTGTCTCTTCACTGCTTGCATTTTTAGGTATTGCAGCGGGAGTAATGGTACTCATGCTTGCTATGGGAATTATGAATGGTACTCAAAAAAGTTTTACTAAAAAGCTTTTCGTTATGAATTATCCTCTTACCATTCTCCCTACTGAAGAGGAAGCTATTGATGATATACTCATAACTAAACTAAAAACTAATTTTCCAACACTAAAGATTTCTCCTTACTACACAACCCAAGTCATTTCTAAAAATGATGGTGTAGTACAGGGTTCACTACTTTATGGTATTGATTATAAAAAAGAAGCAAAGATAAACAGCATATTTAAAGATGCTGAAGGAAACAACACTAGTAAATTTAAAGCTGTCATCGGTGAAGGACTCTCCTTTGAGATGAATGCACCCAAAGGTGAAAAGGTTACACTCTATTTTTCTGAACAACAAGCTATTGGATTTGGAACAATGCCATTACAAAAACGCTTTATCGTAGATGGTGTCTTTAAATCTGGTCTAAAGGCCTATGATAAAGCAATTATGTATACCACACTAGAAGCATTTGAAAAACTCTTAAAACGCACCCATGGTACATATGATGGATTACATATTTATACACAACATCCTATGGAAAAGATTGATGCCATTAAAAAGATACTGCCTTCAAATGTTATCATAGAAGGTTGGTGGCAACAAAATGGTAACTTCTTTGCTGCAATGGAGATGGAAAAAAAGGCTCTTTTTTTAGTCTTACTACTTATTATTCTAGTAGCCTCATTAAATATTATCTCTTCTTTACTCATGACTGTAATGAGCAGAAGATCTGAGATAGCACTCATGCGTACATTAGGTGCTACAAAACAAGAGATTAAAACTATCTTTTTTAAATTAGGACTTATTATTGGTGCAGGAGGTATTTTGGCAGGAACTTTTTTAGGTGGTTTAGGCATTTGGATACTCACAACTTTTGACATTATCTCTATGCCTGAAGATGTATATGGTACATCAAAACTACCTGTAGATTTAACTATGACTGATTTCTCATTCATCATTATTGGTACAAGTATTATCATACTACTCTCTGCTATATATCCCGCTAAAAAGGCTTCAGAAACTGATCCTCTCAGAGTATTAAGGAATGAGTAAAATAAACTTTTTTTGACTTTTTTTTGACTTTTCTAATATATAATTCCTTATATTTAAACAAGGAAATTTTATGCTCAGTGACACTGAAAAGTATATTCGTGAAATACGTAGAAAATTAAAAAGCTCTAGGGATAAAAAAGAAATACAACTTCTACGCGAACAATTATTTCAATTAAAAGAAGCATTAAAAAATGAAAAACTTGCAGCATCCTAAATAAGAGTTAATCTATCATATCCAACATAGAGTTACCTTTATCAAAAACATCAAAGACAGATGGTTCTCTCTTGTCTTTATCATCAAAGATATTCATTGGTGACTCATCAAACATATCAAACATTCCGTTATACATTTTAGAACTCTTATACATAAGACCAGACATGAACTCTGTTGATTCTCCAGTATTTTTAAATCCTCTATAAAAACTCGTACTGGTCTCTTTCATATCCCCTAAAAGAGTATTACCTAATACAGTAGAACCAAAAACTGTTTTCTTTTTCTTTTTGTTAAATCCAAATACTGATGGTAATCCTAAGCTTTCACCTTTTTCCAACTCTATCATATCTGCGACATCACCTAATATTCCACCATCAAAAAATGAATTATCACTTTCTACTTTTTCTATCCCTGCTACCTCTTTAACCGTAAATAGCATTTTTTCCGCGATAGATTTCTTTTTTTCTTTTTTCTCTTTTTTGATACCTATTGTATCTTTAACACTATTAACCATAGAGTCCAAAAGGGTATCATCATCTTTCCTTTTATATTTTAATGATTTTTTTGTCTTTACACTGAGTGTACCTACAGTCTTAACTTCAGGTATTTCATTATCATTATCAGAAAGTGTAGACTCTACTATATCCCCAACTTTATCCATAAAACTAGCATCTAATGTTACGTTACATAGTAGCAATAAAAGTAAAAATATTTTTATCATCATTACCTCACTTTCTCTATTATACTATTTATTCATAATATATATAGGTGATTCTAATGTTCTCTTAATAATCTGTAATGGCAATGTAAGTATATCTTGTGCAGCAGATGTCTTTACTATAGGTTTATTCAATGTTCCCCTTATGGTTAAACCTATAGTAATACTCTTATCTTTACCCATTAATATATATCCTAAAAGTGGCACCTTCCCTACTAATTTACCTAATTCTCTTGCTGTTTGAATTGCCAGTTTTATATTGATAGTTTTATTTTTTAAATTTAAAGAACCTTTTCCAACAATAGTTGATGAATTTCCCCTAATATAAATAGAATCAAAGATTATTTTATCTTTATACATCCTATACTCTACTACCCCTTCTTTTATTCTAAATCCATCTTCAGAAAAACCAGGATTATTCAAAGTAGCTAAAGCAGGAAGTGTATTGAGTAAGGCTATCGTATTATTGTATGCTTTAAATCCACTCAAAGCACCCCCTTCTACAATAATTTCTCCCTTCATCTTTTTATCTGGATTTCCTAACATTTTTAAAGTATACCTTCCTTTTTTTAACCCATTAAATCCTATAAGTGGATGCAACATTTTATCTTTTACACGTAAAGCTTTTATATTAAAAATATTATCTTTTCTAGAAAACTTAACAATATCCCCATCTAAACTCCCTACAGCTTTAACATTTCCTTTAGGTGAAATTTCAATATCATAACTATCTGTTACAAGTTTATATTTACCATATCGTATTTTTGAATTTTGTCCTAGAATGATTAATTTCTTTGATTTTGTCTTCTTATTTTTATATTTATCTCTACTATCTAAAAACTTTTTTAGATCAATATGTATACCTTTCAATTTTATACGTGATTTAGTTGAATTATAATACAAACGCTTACCAAAAGCATAAAAATCAATATTCCCTTTATCTATTTTCCCAATACAAGGGATTTTTGTATGACATTGTCCATTCTTATCATAGAAAAAACACGCTTTTCTCTCTATTTCACCAGTAAAGGAATACTGTGTGTCTTTTTTTATAATATTTAAGACTCCACCATCAAAAGATAAATCAATATTTTGTAAATATGGTTTTATTTTTTTAATATCAGTTATATTAATTTTTATATCTTTTTTTCTATTTGTTATCGCTAATGCTAAACTTGGAATATCTATATCTATTTTTTTAGAAAAATCGAAACTAACTGGTAATTTTTTATTCTTTATTATAATAAATTTTTTTACGTCGCCTATACTAACTTTTTTTACCATAAAAGTTAGTTTCCCATACTTTTTAAGTGTATCTACCTTCCCACTTAATGTACCATCATACCAATGATCTTTTATGTGTACTTCCTCAAGAATGACACTATTACCTATATAACTACCTTTCCCTGATAAGACAGGAATTTTAGTTTGACCTATATGCACGTTACCTTTTCTCAATACTGTACTTACTTTAATTTTGTGAGCTATGGTATTATTGTATGTTATATGTGCTTTTTCTAAAGGTAACTTAATATCTTTATACCACATACTACTTTTTTCTGCATCCACAGTAAGCAATATTTTTGATTTTCTTTTTTTCTTATACTTTCCTAAGGGTATATCCATCATTAGCATTACATTTAAATCATTACCTTTATATTTAACTGGTATATTTACTTTATACGCTGCTAGTACTTTTTTTAAACTCTTATCCCAACCTGTTATCATATGTAAATCTAATTTAAGTACTGTATCTAATGAAGCCAAATGAAGCATAGATACTTTAGAGCCTTGTAAACTTTTATCCTTATATTTTGGATTTTTAAAATCAAAATATAAAGATTTATTTTTATATGTTAGTAAGCAGTTATCTGCCACTATTGGTTCAAGACTATCTTTGTAATAAATTTTTACTTTTTTCAATAACATATTGGCAGATAAACTTTTAAAGTTTATCTTTAAACCATCATCTTTTAAACGAGCATCACCTTCTAAATTCAAAAGTATGTACTCTTCTACTTTTATTTTATCTAGAATCCAAGATTTTATCTTATCATTTAAGGTCAATCTATTTATAAGAGGTCTTAGCTCTTTAAAGTTCTTACTTGAAAGCTTTAAATGAATATTATCATTTTTTTTATTCGCTAGAAAACTTCCCTTAATACTATATACATCAAAATCCCCTTCTGCATATAAATAATGTTTACCTAAATCATAATGTAATTTACCCGATATTTCTATATCATATTTTTTAAGACTTAATTGTGAAATATCTGCTGTAAATTTTTTTCCTTTTCTTACTATATTTCCTACTATTTTATAATCATCACTAGAAAGGTATAGTATCTCATCTGTAAAAAATATATCTATTTTATTATCTTTAAAAGTAATATTTTTTAAATCAATTGTCTCAAAAAAAGTAACAAGATATTTGATACGATCAAATGTTTTATCTATATTTTCAAATGAAGGTTTCTCTTTGCTTATAGGTATATTTAAGTTTTCAGCTTTTAATATAAACTTTTTATCGAGTTTGAGGTATAATTTTTCTACTTTATACTCACCTAATGCAAGTTTATCAATTTGTATACCATGTTGAAGCCATAAAAAGAGAGCTATGAAAAATATAATTAAAAATATCAATGTATTTCGTAACAGCACATGGACAGCATGGGCAGAAAACATTGCACTGGCTTTTATCATCGCTATTACCTTTTATACTACACTTAATATAAATACCCATTATCCTAAAGAAAAAATGATTACTATACCCAAAAACTCTACTGAGCAAAGTATTATATCACAGCTGAATAAAAACAGTTATGATGTAGGTTTTATTGATAGATTCTTACTTAGCATTATGGATAAAATCAAGAAAAGAGAGATAAACGAAGGAACCATACATTTCAAACAGCCCCTACTGAATCGTATAGACTTTTTATATACTTTAGGCAATGCAAGAACATATCATACAATAGATACAACAAAAATAGATACTACTAAACCAACAGAAAAGAAAAATAAAATAGATTTATTGAAACTCACACTCATCCCAGGAGAGACAAAAGAGATATTTTTAGAACAAGTTTCTAAAAAATTGGATATTAATAGTACCAAACTACTTTTAGCATATGATAAACAGTCTTATTATCCTGAAGCAGGTATATCTGCAGATACCTACCTTGCGCCCAAAAATATGAATGAAAAAAAACTGATTAAATTTTTATTAGCAAGTTCAGAACGACATTATAAAAAATTATCTGAACAAGCCTTTGGTGAATACAACCAAACAAAATGGAAACGCATACTCATTATTGCCTCCATCATTCAAAAAGAAGCAGCCAATAATAAAGAGATGCCTTTAGTAGCTTCTGTCATCTATAACCGTTTAAAAAAGAATATGCGTCTACAAATGGATGGTACACTTAACTACGGAAAATACTCACATGTGAAAGTCACACCTCAACGTATTAAAACAGATCTTAGTAGCTTCAACACTTACAAACATAGAGGACTCCCAAACTCACCTATAGGCTCAGTAGGTACACATGCTATCAAAGCAGCTATCAATCCTGCCAAAACAAACTACCTATACTTTATGCGTAACAAAGAGGGGGTACATGATTTTACCGATACCTTTAAAAAGCATCGAAAAAACATTAGAAAAGTGAAGTAACCTTCTCTTTCCCCATCATCATAATCCCAAATGCCACAATAGTCCCAGCAAGTATCTGCCACGCAAATCCAAGCTTAATTCCTATCATCCCACCCAAGATATAAGGTTGCAGTAGAAGTACGGTTAAAAAGCCTCCTAAGAGTGCTAACGGTACAGTCATAGCACTCCCTCGCTTGGTAAAGATAGCTGCTCCAAATACTCCTAGTAGTCCTGTATAGGCAAACGCCATCACGCCCAGTGCAAAGCTAAGCAATGGTAGCTCTGTGTAGCGTTGCCAGTAGTAGCTTAACATCGCCATAGCACTGAGTGCCACTGCAAAGAAAAGTACAGCATGCCGCCCTGCTCTCACAAAATGCATCTCATCTGTGATACCTTGTTTTTGTTTCCACGGTTTATAAAGGTCTTCTATGGCTACTGAACTCATGGCACCTAATA
>Ga0256827_10001391_pt1 | contig 15415 bp, 13 predicted proteins | sample CV84metaG_FD_185977 | JGI IMG/M metagenome (GOLD analysis project Ga0256827, IMG submission 185977) | Hydrothermal vent microbial communities from East Pacific Rise, Pacific Ocean - CV84 | ecosystem: Environmental > Aquatic > Marine > Hydrothermal vents | place: Pacific Ocean: East Pacific Rise... | reverse complement strand
TTTATCGATAATTCAAACATCTCTTTCTCCAGATATGTGATAACCGCCAAATCCTTAGGGAAATCGAAGTCGCTCATTTCGGCTTCAACCGTAAAGGCAAAAGATGAATTTTCGGCAAAATCCAGATGGATGCCCGTAAATTCAGAATTGATTTGGATCATATCGAATCCTTTGGCGATATCTCTCAGTTTGAAACTTCCGTAAGAAGTAGTAAGTTGTAAATACTTCTCGAGTTTGTCGATTTTTACACTGCTAAACTCGCTTTCGATGCTCGAAGAGCCTGTTTGACCGATATACACTTTGTCGTAGGCTGAGCTCATCTCCAGCTGGTCTACTAATTCAATATCATTAGTCGAAAATTCAGAGTCAAGATTGAGGATACCCACAATATCGGCACTAAACCCACCATAACTCACTTCCGCTTCACCTGCCTGGAATCTGTCAACTTCAAACTTTCCAAATTCCATGTCGATATTCAGCTCGTTGCTTAACAGCTCTTTGGCATCGAAATTGCCATAAGACATTTCAATTTCCACCGGACCTTCAATATTCTCGAAAATACTATTACCAAAACTGCTTTCCAGATTCAGCCTAATATGAGAGGGGTAATAGATGATGATTTCAATGTCGATATTGTTATTATTATTATTATGTTTAAAAAAGTTCTTTTGTAATTTGGTGGTGATGGATACTTCGGTCTCATTGCCTAATATCTCGATATCTACCTTATGAAATTTTTCTTCGGCCATATCCATCTTTCTGGCATCAACGGTGATAATGGTTTCCACAGAGATCATATCTTTATCCCAGTTGATGGCTTTAATATCCGAGAACTCGGTGTTGATATTTAATAAAGCTCCTTTATTGATATGAAACTCCTTATGGATGGTTTTGGAGAAATCATTTTGCCTTGCTGAAAAGGCGGGGAGAGCGGCCAGGCAAACCATAAGTAAGAGTATAATATTTTTTTTAGCGATAGTTTTCATGATATGGTGTTTTATTGTGTTAGTATATTTTTATTTGAGCAAATTTGATTCTGCATGGTTTCTAATAAGTCGTTTTTGGCTTTGAGGTTCTGAATGAATGCCAATTCCAGCTTTTTATTGCCGGCTGCATTTTTTAGCTTATTTTCAATCTTCTCGGAATTATAGTCGAGTTTCATGAGCTCTGCTTCGGTTGTTTCAATAAGCTTTTTAGTGTTTTGCGTAGGTGTTGTACAATTCTTAATTTCTTTAAGCTTTTTAGTGCTTTCGGAGTTATAGTAGGTTTTTATTTCGTAAAGCTCCATAGATAAACCCATCTGATCCGATTCAAACTCCTGAGGTGCTTGTTGTTGTATAAACCAGGCCATGCTTATCAGTATGCTTATCGACGCGGCAATGCCCAACCAAAAGCTGCTTTGTTGCCAGCTGAATATTGTTTTAGTAGTGGTTTTCTCCTTTTCTTTTAGTTTGAAAAGGAATTTGTCCATATGTTCCATCGAAGGATCACTCTCAAAGTATTCCTGATGATCTTTGATGATTTTCTCAAAATTATTTAAGCCCATTTTGTGCTCCTTTCTTCTTGTATCAGTCTTATTTCGTCTAATAATTTCTTTTTGGCTCTGGAGTATCTGGTTCTCGATAGGTTGTATGAGATATGAAGGATATTGCCTATTTCCTCATGATCGAAGCCTTCGAACAGGTATAAAGAGATGATGATTCGGTAGTCGTCTTTAATATGTTCCAGAGCCGTTTTTATATCTTTTAGTTTAATATCTGCATCAGGTATTTCGTGAGGGTCGTCCGGGTCAACAATTTCCAGGTTTTCGTTCATGCTTTGTGCTTTATACTTATTAATAAAGTCCAAAGAATTATTGATGACAATTCTTTTCAGCCAACCTCCAAAGCTACCTTCCTCCTTATATTGTGCAATTCTGCTAAAGGCATCCAAAAAAGAATCCTGCATAATATCTTCGGCATCAGCTTTGCTTTTTACAATGCGCAGGCTGCTGTTGAACATGGCTTTATAATACAGCTTATATAACTGTATCTGAGCTCGTTGTTCTCCTTTTTTGCATTGAGCAATCAAATGATGATGCGTATCGCGATATGTAGTTTTGTTTGCCTTCATTCTTTTATATGACCAAAGGTAATTTATAATGTTACAGTAAATTCGGGAAAGAATAAAAATAAAAAAATATTATGATAGTATTTGAAATGTTAGAATAATTGTTAATTTTGCACTCTCAAAACAACGAGCTGGTTTTCTAATGATTTTCGTAGGAAACGAGGGCGTTAAATGGCGGGGTAGCTCAGATGGTTAGAGCGTCGGATTCATAACCCGGAGGTCCCGAGTTCAATTCTCGGTCCCGCTACTGAGAAAAGCAGTTGTATTAATTTACGACTGCTTTTTTTGTTTTTGCGATCATATGTAATGTGGTTTATGTGTTAATTCCCCAACTTATCCATCATATTCTATTCTGATATTTCTTGAAATTCTCTGCCTGCTCAAATATTTCTTTATAAACTTCGTCACGGTCCACAGGAGGATAATCATTCTCGGCTAACAGAATGATTAGATCTACTTTTAACTCAGCTTTTATATCTTCGCGATGATCCCAATCGGTATATTTGGCTTTATCATCAACAACGTTTTTTACCTGTTTGGCCAGATGAATGAGTTTATCTTCGGGGTAATTAAAATCATATTTTCTGGCTAAGGATTTTAGGATGTCATAAAAAGCCTTTTCTTCAAATGTGATTCCCATATCCGAAAACGAATCTTTTTCGGTTCTCAGATTGTGGTATAGATCCACAATCTCATTAGCAAAATCATCAAGCACTTCACTTCGTAGTATATCCGAGTCTTTACGTTCGTTATATCGTTCCACCATTGATTGAAATTTCTTTGAAAAATCTGTGGCTTTTGTTTTATTGATTTTTTTAAACTCGTCAATAGCACGTTTGAGCATTTTTTGAAGGAGTTTGATCTTGGTATTGGGCAATTTTATTTTGTTGATTTTTTCAATATAATCATCATCAAAGATGTCAATTTCAGTTTGTTTATCATCACCAAGTTTAAATATCTCTTCTACACCTTCGCTTTTAAGTGCTTCGGCAATCATTTCACGAACTTTGGCATTCATTTGTGCTGTGTCAGGCGCATCGCCTTTGGTAAGTTTATACACTATTGTTCTTACCGCCAAATAGAAATGAATGGTATCACGTTGTTCTTGTGTAAAGTCTTCGCTGCCACAAGAAATATCGTATGCCGATTTCATTCGCTTGACCAATTCCATAAAGCGTTTTTCGTGCTTTTGTGTTTGTTGTACAAATTCCGATGCTTTATTCAATGTTTCCAATTGTTCGGTAGCGGTGCCGGAGAAATATAATTTGCTATCGAATTTATGAAACATCTTCGATAATAAATCTAAATGGTCTTTAACAATAACAACCGACTGTGCAATATCTTCAAAATTTGTGCTTTCCATATTGGCAAACATGGCCAGGGCTTTATTCATCTGGCTTTTGATGCCAAAATAATCCACCACTAAACCTTTATCTTTTCCTTCGAATTTTCTGTTTACACGAGATATGGTTTGTATAAGCGAATGTTTCTGTATGGCTTTATCAATATACATGGTGTCGAGAAATGGCACATCGAAACCGGTTAGCCACATATCTACCACTACAGCAATTTTAAAATTAGATTTAGCATTTTTAAACTGCCTGTCTAATTCTTTGCGATAATCTTTTGTTCCCAACATATCGTATAATTCCTTTGGATCGTCTTGTCCTCTGGTCATTATCATCTTAATACGTTCTATAGGTTTAATTTCTTTGCGGTCTTTTTCGGTAAGTTCAACACCATCATCGGCTTCTTTTATTTCAGCCCACTGCGGTCTTATATCAATAATCTTTTTATAAAGTTCGTAAGCAATAAACCGGTTACTACAAACTATCATTGCTTTAGCTTTTACCGTAGCACCTTCCGATATTCGTTTTTCGTAATGTTCTACAAGGTCGTTGGCAATGGCATTTAATCGATCCGGATCACCAATAATAGACTCCATATTAGTGGTTTCCTTTTTGCTTTGTTCTACTTGATATTCGGTAGAACCTTCGGCTACACAAGAGGCGTAATAATCTTCGATATCCCGAAGTTTGTTATTATCCAAGGCTACTTTTGCAGCTCGTCCTTCATACACAATCCTTACGGTTATTTCATCTTTTACCGATTCAGTCATGGTGTAAGTATCTATAATTCCACCAAATACATCTAAGGTTGCATCAATTGGAGTTCCGGTAAATCCAACATAAGTTGCATTAGGCAACGAATCGTGTAAATGCTTTGCAAATCCATAGGTTCGTTTAACGCCTTTGTCGGTAATCTTTATTTTTTGGTCGAGATTTATCTGGCTACGATGCGCTTCGTCAGATATACAAATAACATTGTTTCGTTTGGTCAGTAAGTCGGTATCTTCGGTAAATTTATGAATGGTAGTAAGAAATACACCACCGGAATTTCGTCCTTGTATCTTTGCTCTTAAATCGCTTCTGCTTTCAACACTTTCTATAATATCATCGCCAATAAATGCTTTTGAGTTTGTGAATTGTCCTGCTAATTGGTCGTCAAGGTCGGTTCTGTCAGTAATAATGATGATGGTTGGGCTCGAAAAGTGTATCGAACGCATTAATAAACGTGTTAGATACAACATAGTGAATGACTTACCACTGCCGGTGGCTCCAAAGTATGTTCCTCCTTTTCCATCACCTTTTGGTCGTTGATGCTGAATAATAGAATCGAACAATTTATTTGCCGCATAAAACTGTGGATAGCGACAAACTATTTTTTCATCTTTTTTAGATGTATCCGGGAAATAAATAAAATTCTGGATGACATTTCTTAGGTTTTTTTTATCGAATAATCCTTCTATCATTGAATATAGAGTATTGATGCCATCTTGATTTTGGGCTTGTCTGTCCTGTTCGGACCGCCAGGCATAAAAATATTCGTAAGGAGCAAAAAAGCTGCCCATTTTATTATTCACGCCATCGCTGATAACACATAGAGCATTATATTTGAATAAATCCGGAATGTCTCTTTCGTATCTTACCGTAAGTTGTTCGTAAGCACTATGTATTGTGGCTTCTTCACGTATAGCAGACTTAAACTCAAACACCACCAAAGGAATGCCATTGATAAAAATAATGGCATCAGGAATGCGTTTGTGGTAAATATCAATTTCAAACTGATTTACAATTTTGTATATGTTACTATCCTCCGAAGAATAATCGATTAATGATATAAAAAGGTCTTTCTTACTGCGATCTCCTGCCTGTGCAGACTCGGCAGACAGGTCACGCTTAAATACAAAACCATCAGAAATTAATTTCATAATGGCTTTATTGCTACCATATAAATCGGAACTTGGGTAAGCTTCTAATTTTCGTATAATAGAATCAATCTCCGATTCGGTAATATTTTCTTTTGCGTAAGCCTTTTGTAAATATTCTTTTAAATCTGCTTTTATAAGAACATCATCTTTTTTTCGCTCAATTTCATCTCCCTTTACATAAGGATAACCGGCCTTTTTAAAGTGTTCTATAATCGCTTTTTCTAATCGTTCTTCGGTGAATTTCATACATCTATTATCTTTAATTAGTCAACTAAATATCTATCGACCATTTGAGTTCGTTAATTTTTTTCTTCAATTGACTAATTCTACTCATCAATTCTTCGAACGACAATCTTTCGCCATAAATCATTGTTTCACACATATCAGCATAATCAGCATCCCATTCTCCAAGAATTTCGCTTGGTGGAATTGGGTTAATCTTGTTTGGTTGATGCTTTGAATAGTCGATACCTCTGATGGCAGTAATTGTTTTTCTATGGTTTACAATATCTTGATACAAATCTTTATTGCTTAAAGCTATATTTAGAAAGTCGGTACTCATTAAGCGTTCAATATCGTATAAATGACGGCTCATTCTATCTGTGCGCACTTTGTCAATGGGTTTCTGAAATTCTTCGTGTAAAAGAAATATCTTCTCCAATAATGTGCGCTCAGGATTTACCGTTGTTATATTAATTGGACTATCGGCAAAGGCTTTGTCTGAGAAATATTCACTAACTAAAGAAGTAATCTTCCGTTGCGTATTTGGTTCTTTTAGCGAACGACTTCCCAATTCCACTAATACGCGAGGTTCAACATATTCTGATTGGAACGTAACCACAGGATAGTATATTTCAATAATTAAAGGATCTTGGTCGGTACTCTTCGTTTCTCTTAGTTTTATATCCACATCTTCAAAGCCGTTTTCTGAAAATAGTTTTACCAATGAGGGGTAAAATTCTTCAGAGATATAACGGAAAGATTCTTTTCGTAGCTTTTTAACCTGAGTTTTAGATAGTTCTTTTTCAAAACCTAAGAACGACCTATCCAAGGCCAAATCAATATCTTCAGAAAAACGGTCTATAATATTCCATGCCTTACTTAATGATGTGCCACCTTTAAATACAATATGAGGAGCAATATCCATTTGAAATATCAGGCGTAGTGTTTGCACCACCCACCAATCTTTTTCAACAGCATAGGTAGGCAAACCCGACCTGGCCGATATCTGCTCAAATACATCAAGTTTTACTTTATTATCTAATCGATAGAATTTTTCCATTTTATCCTAATATTATTCTATAAAGCTTGTTTCATAATTTTCCTAATCCACTCTGGCGCATAGGCAATATCAGATTCTATTATTGCTGGGTCTTCTTTTTTCAGCCTTTTAACAATAGTAGCGATATCTTCATCACTAACCTTATCTTTACCAATTGACTTTAATGCCTGTATGACCAAAGAGCTAATCTTTCCTTTTACTGCTAAGTTTCTTGGACTCGTCTTCTTAAATACAATGGTTTGTTTACCTACTTTAACTTTGCGTGCCGAACTATCGGTAAGGTAAACCACATTCATTGGTATTTGGGTAGATAAACCCAACATATGTAAAGCATATACCCCGGTAGGAATGATACGAGCTTTATCTCTCTTTGCAATAGCTTCTGCAATTTGTTCGGTGGTAGGAAGCATCTCACCCAATAAAGGATCAACCTTAGGACGAGCATAAATACCTTTTGCAATACGCCTTAAAACACCTCGCTCAACTAGTCGCTCAAGGGCTTTATTAATGGCTTTATAATTTGCAATTGTAATAAAGTCATCAATAAAAAAGAATTTTTTTGATTTAGATTTACGTATCTTCGCAATTATATGATCATCAGTACTAATATGCATATTATTTCATTTAATTATGTCGCAAATATAGTCAATATTTGCGACATAATAGGCGTTATTAACTACTGTATTAAGTTCATTATCTTTTTCATTATTAAGCATTGTTTCTAAATCTCACTTTAGTACTATAATTATCTTAGGTGAATTTATATTCCGCACGAAACATATCCATCTTATTTAATACCTAATCAATAGCTTGCACTGAATTTCCATTAGTATTATTGTTAATAGAATATCCAGTTTATTAATTAATATACTGGACATGTGTTTCTTAATGTTGAGTGGTGTTGTGGGCTTCCCCAATATTCAGTAGGTTTTATAGTCTTATTATAAGGTTCAAAGCCATCATCAATCTTATCTATTTCTATAACTACGGGAACTTTTGCACTTAAACCTGCAAGAATACAAGTTCCTGTTGGTAGAATTGGTAAAGATTCAAAAGACACCTTATCTAAATATGATATGGTTCTTTCTACAGCTTCAATATCTTTATTATTTATTAATCGATGTAAAAAGTAGTTATGTAATTGCGATATAATTGTGCTTGAAATGTCTGATGGTCTTTGACTTGCTATTGTAAGAAATACTCCAAACTTTCTACCTTCCTTAATTATTTCTTCGAATGTTTCTAACCTATAATCTTTCCACGTTTCACTTTCTCTTTGTGATGTATATGATAATATATTGTGAGCTTCATCAATAATAATATTTAAGTACTTTTCCTTATTTCTAATTTGCTTCTTCTTATCATATATTTGTTTGCAAATTAATAAGGGAAGAACCTTTTTCATTGTTGTATTGACATCAGATAAGGAAACAATGTCTATAAATTTATCATTTTCAGGCTCTTTTATTGTAATTACCTTGTCTAAGTCCTCAATAGTTTTCAATCTCTTAATTAAAGGAGAAATATACTCCGAATTTACTCCGTAAATATTTATTATTTAAAAGACATACCCAATTTTGTTAATCTATATTTTTGCTTACTACTTTTGGGCTTTTCAGGAATAGTCATTTCAATAATTCCATTGTCTAATGCAGGTTGAAGATAGTTCTTTCTAAAATTTTCTCTGTCAGATAAATTTAATCTTCCCTGTAATTCTTTTCTATTTAATTCTCCTTCCATTACCTCTAATAGTCCTAATACTTGCGGGGTAACTTGCGGGGTAACTTGCGGGGTAACTTGCGGGGTAACTTGGCTCAAATACCCTTGTTCAAACGGAAAACTTATTTCTATAAAATTATCTGAAATATTAAAAATACTTTCATCGTAAACTTTTAAAATACGATGAATACCAGAACCTAATTGTTCAACAAATCTTAAATCTTTGTAAACACGCATTAGTTCACGATTACGAGGCATTGAACGACCTGCAAAAAAATCTTCGGTATTTAAGCCTTGTGTTAGTCCTCCATACGAAGTAATAGTTAATCTATCGGAATATATTTCTACTACGGGAGGCACTTCTGATGTGTAATTATTATGAACTACTGCATTTATCAATGCTTCTCTAAGTGCAGTTTTATTTATCATCTGTTTTTGTAAACGTTCGGCATTTCCGGTTACTCTAACAAATGTTTTATTTTCGATATTTAACTTTTCAAGAATACTATTTGTTGCTTTTATTACAGAACAATAACCCAATTCTACATTTTCTATAAGGTCTGTTTTATCTGTTCCAGCATATTTTGCAACTTTCATTGATACAGCATTATTATCGGCTAACAAATATGCTACATAATTAAACTTACCATCTGGAGTATATAGTTCTAAATTTTTCAGAAATTCATCGTTTAACTCAAAACCTTGTGTATTATAATATATTTTAAGTTGCTCAAAAGTTAAATCCTGACGATTAGAAACAATTTTACTTAACGAATTTCGGGTGCGTTTAGAATATAAATCGTCAATCATACGTTCGGGCATAGGTTCTGAAGCCGAGCCCAAACGAATAAAACAACCTTTTTTTGTCATGCCGAATTTTGTAAGATAATACGGTTTCTCCGAACCACTTGCTACAATTATTTTTATAATATTCTTACCATCTTTTTCTTCGCTTACAACATCGAACAAACCCATACACGATGGTTGAATGTTGTTTTTTATCCGGTCTTTTATTTTTAATTGCACTGCATCGGAATCTTCTAAACCAAGGGTATTACCATTTTTATCTATACCAATATAAATAATACCTCCCTCACGATAGTTTAAAAAAGCAATGACTTCTTTTTCTAAACCATCGGTCAGTTCTTGTTTATATTCTATGCGGTTACTTTCGGTTTTCATTGTTGCAATTTAGTAATTTTATATCAAGTCTTTTTTTATTGGAGTATCCAATACATCAAGAATCATAGATTGCACGCTGTAATTGAACCACTCGTTAAACATTTTCCAACTTAGATTTTTGGGCCAAAAACTATCGTCAACACACCAATTATTTAATTCTTCGTAAAAAAACAATTCAAAATTTGCTTTTATTTCTTTTAAAGCATCATCGGGGCTATCGGTTTCAGGTATTAAATATACATTAGCCTCATCGTGAGCCATCGTTTTAGGACATTCAACTTTATCGTCAGGAAAAATCTTATTTACCCAATCTATTAATGGTTGTTTGGGAAATATTATTACTGCATCTCTGTTTATGTGTTCAGTCATCGTATTCTGTTATTTATTAAATGTATCATCAATCCATTTTGCAGGATTGTTTTTAATGTAATTCGATATGCGTTTGTATTCGTTTTGGTTGCGGATAATATGGTCGTGATAATTGGGTTGAAAAAAATGGTTGTTTTTATTGTATTTGGGGATGTCCAAATTGTTTTCATCAATGTAATCATCTATTTTTGAATTTACCGCTGATTTGAATCCCGCAAAAAATGATGATATTGATTTTGGTTGGCGGATCGTTGAAACGCACGACTGTGTATTTGTACGGTCCACCGTCGTAATATCCCCAATATCCGTTTTTTTCAATACAATAATCATATGAATATGATTGGGTATTATCATATAATCGGATAAAAATAATTCATCACGGATTTCGAATGATTTTAAAAATTCGGTTTCTACAATTTTTCCATAATCGGATAATTGTATTTGCGGTTGTTGTTGATACGCACGGCTGTGCGTATTAACAACAATTTCCCCCAAATTACAAACCCTGTGTTGTGTAACAATGGTTAAAAAATAGGCACCATTCGTAGAATAATCCCAATTGGGCATTCTGTGCGATTTTATACGGTATTTATTTTTGTATTTTTCCATTGATTTTAATTATCAAATATTATTATTTTTTCATTACATTTTATGGATTACATTTTAATCATTTATTCCAATATTTTATTTATGGCATTATATCATATTAATCATATCGTATTGATCATATCATATTGATTGTATCGTATTGATTATATCGTATTGATCGTATCGTATTGATCGTATCATATTGATCGTATCGTATTGATTGTATCATATTGATTATATCATATTGATCGTATCGTACAGACGCACGGCCGTGCGTCTCTGTCAATTGAATCCAATCCAATTGAATCCAATCCAATCCAATTCAATCATCATCAATCATTTATCAATTTTCCCATAATAATTAATTTGTGCAACGTACCGTTGCACTATTCCTTTTTTATCATTCATCTACTTCATTATAGACTCTTTGGCCTTTATCCATTAGAAATATATCTTTGCCATCTAATACAAAAAAATACATTCCTGTGGTTGCGAAAAACCATAATAAATAATCCTCGAAACCAGATTCTCTAATAAAAATCAAACGGTATAACCAAAACCACGCATATAAATTAAATGCAATAACATATATACGTTTCATCCATTTAACTATCTTATTATTTATCCTTCTATCTAATTTCACAGTCTAAAGTTTTGACATTTTGGATAAAATTAGATTAATTATACTGTGTAACTTTTGAATCTGATTACTCTCAATTAATAGCATTTCATAAATTGAAGAAACTTTAATATCAAATATAGATTTTAGATTATTAGGAGGATTAATAACAAAATATTCATTGAAATCTTTTGTAACAAGGGCTTCAAATGTCGCACCAACAGCATCTTTTTTAAGACGTTTTATGGTCATAATCGTTAATTGGTGTGCAAAATATTTGTTGTTTTTATCTCCCCAAATAGCATAACAAGTTTGATTCATTGCCATTGGTTTACTAGATAAGACTACCCCACCAACAGTTGCACCCCTTGCGGTTAAAAAAATAGTATTTTTAGGATATAATTTACTACTACATTTAGATAATCCAAGTTCTGAAATTGTTTTTACTGTTGATAAACAATAATATTGTTTTCCAAGATCGCCAGGTGTATAAAAAGGAATATCTCCTGTCCAATATTCATTTATAGTTGTACTTGGAGTTCCTCCCCCACCAAAACTAAGTACTTTTGTAAACGAATCTACTTCCCACCCCTCCGGAATATCTTTCCCCAAAACCTCATTCCATACCATTCTGCCTCCTGATAATTTATAAGGTTTACCATTCTCATCAGGAAAATTGAAGTCCACAAACCAATGTTTGTATATGGCTTGTGCGGTCTCTTCGAGTTTTTGGTTGAGTTGTTCGTTTAGTTTTATGCGATTAACTACGGTGTTATATTCTTTTATAATAGCATTTTGCTTTTCTATGCTTGGGATTGGGAGTTGCATATCACAAAATGCTTTCCAATTTAACCCACCACGAACATCAGCATCGGTATAAAACCAAGCATTACGGTCAAACTCTTTCCGAGAAAACCACATCATTAAATATTCCGGATTTAATATTTCAGTATCCGTAATTTCAAAAACATCATATGCTGGCGAAACCATAAAAACCTCGTCAGTTCTTGACAAAGCAACAGGTATTCTATAATCACGACCAACGTGCATTCTATTACACGCAAATTGATTTTTACTGACCGTTTTATATCTTGACATATCTGTTCCAACTACATTTGCAACAGATGGCATAAAGAATTTATCGATATTTATTCCTAAAAGTTCTTTTGCTTTTAAATCTGTATTCTTATTCTTTACAGCCTGAATATAATCTCCTAAACGTTTATAATTAGCTCTACTCATCTTTTTGTGCAATTTGAAGTTTGAAATTCAGTTTTTCTCTTTCAATTTCGGCTTTTAATTCCTCTTCTGTTGGTAAGTAGAGTTTGTATTTTGATGCAAAAATCTGTTCGTTACCTTTTAGTATAGAGTATTTGGCTATATCGCTGTCGGTTTCTGAGCAAAGCACGATTCCAATAGTTGGATTATCGTTTTGAGCTTTTATATTTTCGTCATACATCCTTACATACATATCCATTTGCCCCACATCTTGATGTGTAATTCGCTCGGTTTTTAAATCAATAAGCACAAAACATTTAAGTATGTAATTGTAAAAAACTAAGTCGATAAAATATTTTCTATTCTCGGTTTTCATTAGCTGTTGTCGTTCAACAAAAGCATAACCTTTGCCCATTTCCAATAAAAACTTTTGTATGTTGGTAATAATTGCATTTTCCAATTGTTTTTCGGTATATCCTTTGCCAGCAGGTATATTCAAAAATTCTAATACAGTAGGACTTTTAAGAAATTCGTTTTTATCTAATTTAAGTTTTTTGGTTTTCTGCTCCATTTCCTGTTTTACAGGTTCTTTGGCGTGAGAAAGTAATAACCTTTCGTAATACTGAGTAGCAATATTTCTATCTAAAGTTTCTACTGACCAAGCATTGTTTACACTTTCTTTTATATAATAATTTCGTGCATCGATATTCTTTACACGCATTATTTGCCGTATATGCGTCCAACTTAATTTGGTGAAAATTAGTTGATATATTTCTGCATTTTCGTCAGTTTTAAAATCGTCACTCGCTAAGTGACGTATTGAGCTTTTTAATTGGTCACTTGGCAAGTGACCAATTAAATTAATCGGAAATATTTGATAAAACTGTCTGAAATATTTAATATTAGTAGCAGAAAAACCTCTTCCAAATTCCTTTGTAAGTTCTTTAGATATATTTTCAATAATAAATTTTCCGTAACCGGCACGTTCTTTCCCCTCTTGTTCTTCCTCTACAATACGTTTACCAATTAACCAATAAGCTGTTACCATAGTAGAGTTTACCACAGAATACACTTGGTTTTTGGCTTCTAATACAATTTGCTTTATATCGGATATAAAATTATTATTTGCTTTATTCAATCCCATAGCCTAACTCCTTAAATACGTTTAGTAAATCTTTTTTAGACTGTTCTTCTTCTTTTAATAATTCGGCAAATTCCGATTGTAATGATTTCATTTTTGTATCAAAATCAATATTTTCGTCACGGTTTACAAATTCGATATATTTACTTGGAACAAGAGAATAATCTTTTTTGGCTACTTCTTCTTTCGTGGCAGAATAACAAAACTCCGGTATATCTTTATAATTATTAATGGTTGATTGTGAATTATTAATGTTTTTATCTTCATCAATAATTAATCCTTTATCTTTAAGCATTGGTTGAAGTCGCCAATTATGGAAAGTTTCTGTAATCTTTTTTATATCATCAGGCGAAAACTGTGTAAATTTCTTTTCAAAAGGAATTCCGGTTTCACGCAAATCCATAAATAGTATTTCTTCTTCTCGATTTCTTAAATTCTTAGTCTCGCCATTTAACTCAATACTGTGTTCTTTTTTGTTATTATTCAATATCCAAAGCGTTACACTAATATCAGTAGTATAAAACATACTTCGTGGCAGTATTAAAATAGCTTCAACTAAATTGTTTTCAATTAGTTTTTTACGAATCTTATATTCTTCGCCACCACCGGATAATGCACCATTAGCCAAAATAAAACCGGCAACTCCATTTTCTGATAGTTTACTCACCATATTTAAAATCCAAGCGTAGTTGGCATTAGATTTTGGTGGCACATCGTAGCCTTGCCAACGTGGATCGTCAACTAATTCGTTTTCGGCTCGCCAATCCTTTTGGTTAAAAGGCGGATTAGCCATTATATAATCGGCTTTTAAATCGGGGTGTTGGTCTTTGGCAAAGGTATCAGCCGGAACAGCACCCAAATTGGCAGAAATACCACGTATGGCTAAGTTCATTTTTGCCAATTTATAGGTTGTGGCTGTATATTCTTGTCCGTAAATAGAAATATCTTTTTTATTTCCATTATGGCTATCAATAAATTTCATCGATTGCACAAACATACCACCAGAACCACAAGCCGGATCGTATATCTTACCTTTGTATGGTTCAATCATTTCGGCAATCAGGTTTACAATACTTTTTGGAGTATAGAATTCGCCTTTTCCTTTGCCTTCGGCTAATGCGAACTTGCTTAAAAAGTATTCGTACACACGTCCTACAATATCTTGTTGCTTGTCTTTTAGGGTGTCAATATTGTTTATGGTATCTAATAATGCTGATAACTTACTGACGTCCATATTTAAACGTGAAAAGTAATTATCAGGTAAGGCACCTTTTAAGCTGGGATTGTTTTTTTCTACCAGGTGCAAGGCGGTATCAATAATGAGTGCAATTTCTTCTTGTTTACTACGGGATATGATATAGCTCCAGCGAGATGTTTCATTCAGAAAGAAGACGTTTTTCATGGTATAGAATTCCTTCATTTCCAAATACTTCTCTTTGCCTTCGCTTATAAGTTCCAGTTTTCGTTCTTCGAACTTATCGCTGGCAAATTTCAGGAAAATCAAACTTAATACCACATGTTTGTATTCGGAGCTTTCTACGGTTCCCCTTAGTTTATTGGCAGAATCCCAAAGGGTTTCTTCAATGCTTTTTGTTTTTATTATTTTGGCCATTAGTGTTTTTAGTTTTTCGGGTAAATACAAGCTTTGCTATGTTTAATAATAGAAATTGTGAGAATGTAAATTTGCTTATTTCTTAATTGATGTGATAGGCTATGCATAGGTATTAATTTACAGCTTTAAATGTTGCTCAAATATAGCAAATTTTAATGGATGTCTTATGAATTAAAACAAAAAGACCTTCCCAAAAAATGAGAAGGTCTTAGTAGTTATATTTTAAGAAGACTAAGCGCCCAAGGTCGCTACCATAACAGCTTTAATGGTGTGTAGTCTGTTTTCTGCTTCGTCAAAAACGATAG
>Ga0256827_10001390_pt1 | contig 15421 bp, 14 predicted proteins | sample CV84metaG_FD_185977 | JGI IMG/M metagenome (GOLD analysis project Ga0256827, IMG submission 185977) | Hydrothermal vent microbial communities from East Pacific Rise, Pacific Ocean - CV84 | ecosystem: Environmental > Aquatic > Marine > Hydrothermal vents | place: Pacific Ocean: East Pacific Rise... | reverse complement strand
GGGTTATTATGGGGCTTCCCTTGCAGGTCGTGCTTGAATCTCTCCACTTCGTTCCAAGAGGAGTACATGGTACATCCCAGTTCCTGTTCTAATCACTAAGCCAAGAGCAACATGGAAACGCTATCGCGATTTTTATATCTTTTTATTTTTTGCAAGAGGAGCATTGTTGGTCCTGACTACTTCTCTCCTCCACTCATCTTCATTACCCTTTTTTCCTCTCTTCATCTTACTGAAAATCTCTCTGTTAATAGTGACTTTTCATTGAAAGGTTTTTCATTGAAAACCAACTATTTTTTCTCTTAGATACGTTTGTCAAAACAGGGATAACGAATTGATGATTGGACGAGAAAATCTTGTAAGGGATTTCTTGGTCTCCTCTTTTAAAAATAAAAAAAGAGCAGGGGATTCAAAGAGATTCATAAACAAGAAAATTTATAGATAGAAGGTTTTAGAATGGATTATAAAGTATATAGAAAAAAAGATTTATTAAATGAGAGTATTAATGCAAGAGAGGAGGGGAAAGAGTCAGTTTTTACCCTTTTCTTTACGGTGCAAGGGTTGAGTTTTGGGGTGGTCTATCGACCTTATTACTTTGGCTCTATTACTCCTTCTCATTTTAGTTTTTATGCCCTCTCTAAGGGTTTTGATGAATTTACAGAGACAGGGTATCGCTCTATGTTTGTTCAGAGGCTTGGGGTTGCTTCTTATTGTGAGATTGAAGCGTATTTACTTAAAGAGTTAAAGGCTTCTATCCCTTTTTTGAAGAATGAAAAAGAGTCTCTTCAACTCTCACTATTTTAGGAGGTGGGGCGATGAGATATGAAGATGCTAAACGTGAATTTATTAAGTTGATTGAGTCCTATGCTTATCGTTATAGAGCTTGGATGGTTTTCTCTGATTTTTGTAAGATGGCAGCGATTAGTTTCTATCAGCCTTTTATTCATGATGAAAGGCTTGAAGAGGAGTATTTAGAGATTGTTGCTAAGTATGAAAAAAAAGATGTTGAGATGTTTCCTAAATTGTTGTCGTTGGTGGTTGCGGCTCTATCGGATAGGATGGGGGATTTCTTGGGTGAGTGTTTTATGGATTTGAATTTAGGTGAGAAGTACAAAGGGCAATTTTTTACTCCTTATCATATCTCTCAATTTATGGCTACGATTGTAGGTGAAGCACCTCATGATATGGAGCGTTTAAGTGAACCTGCTGTGGGGTCTGGTGGGATGATTATTGCTCGTGCTGATGTGTTATATAATCAATATAAGATTAACTATCAACAGAGAATGGAGGTTCACGCTGTGGATGTGGATGTTCTCTGTGTCCACATGTGCTATATACAATTAACCCTTTTGAATATATCAGCCGAAGTGGTGCATGGGAACTCTTTAACCAATGAGGTTTTTAAAGTGTGGTATACCCCTGCTTATATCATGAGGGCTTCATCGAGACAAGCCCCTCTTTTAGAGGAGAGAGATGAGGATGTTAAAATTGTTTTACCTGATGATGGTATTGAGAATAAGATTTTATATAATGAAGAGGAGTTAGAGGTCTTTGCTACAGGTAGGCTCTTCTGAAAGATGGGGTTCTCCCACTTTTTTAGTGACCCCTTACAAGGATTAGATATTGGTTTGGACCAATATCTTTGTCATTGATGAATCTCCCATTACCTCAATTTATGAGCCTAAACGTTCAACAAGAGTTTCTGATTTTTCCTTCACTTCGTTACGTCCAAAATCCTAAACCCCTATTTCACTAACTGAGAAAAGGTTGACCTCACATGGCCCAAAGAGAAGAGAGCATTCCGTTAGCACTGCATACCCACTTCTGACAAGCTTAGGGCAATGTGAGCCAAACCTTTTCTAAGTTTTTGACTCATAAATTGAGGCAATTCGCCACACCCGAAGCCTCTCTGCGAGAGCTAAGGGTAAATTATATTTATTGAGGATAAAGAAGGGTAGGCTTAATAAGTGAACACTCTATAAGATGTTTTTTTAGTTTTTCTTTCTTTTGATAGGTAGAGGCATCATTTTTATAATAGAAACAGCATTCAAAATCTTTCTTTTCATTGTATAGAATTTTATAAAACCCTTCAGGAACTGCAATATTTTGTCTACTGATATGTTTCGGATTACTATTGTATTGCATGATATTTATTACATTTACTGAACCTAGTTTTCTTGCTACTAATCTAGCATAACGTTCTACCTTTATCCAATGGTATCGGTTAACTCTAGGTTCTTGAGGTACGATATTTACCATACTGTAGGTACTATTTAAACTCTCCATGCTCCAATCAAAAGAGGCATCATTTGCCATGTGACCTCTATCATAACCTGTTTTTGAATAGGATTTAGGAGATACTCTATGGGCTCTATCTAGGGATTTTTCTGTATGAAAAGAGGGACGTTTTTTTATATTGACTTCATTGACTTTATCTCCATCAAGAGTATAGCTTATTGCTTTAGCTCCCATAAGCTTATAGTCATAGCATACTTGAAAATAGGAGTTTGTTATAAGTTGGTCGCAATGTTCACTACTTATATACTCTGTGCTATTGAAAGCAAAGATTGAGCTTGATAAAATTGGTATGAATAGCAGTTGTTTAAGTTTCATTATTTTCCTTTAGAACTTGTTTGCATCTTTGATAAGTGCTTTTTCTTTTTTTTCTATTTTAATCTCTTCTCTCTCATCCTCTTCAAGATGAGTCTCTTCTACATCATAATAGGTGAGTGTTGTAAGTCCAAAACCTGTTTTAGTTTGAATGATTGTTTCTTGATTGGATGATTTCCATACGCGTGATGTATTTAGAATGAAATCGCCAATATTTTTAGGAATGGCTATCTCTCTTTTTCCATATTTTTTATCTAAGAGTTCATAAATGGTATTAACAAATTCTTTTTTTCTTGTTGACCATCGTACTTTTATGGAGTATAGCTTTTTACTATTTTTAGTAAAGTAGAGATATACAGTGGCTCTTTCATTTAATAGGGTAGTGGTGTATCTAAAAACTCTATTTTTTGGATATTTATTGAGGTAAAGACAACTCTCTTTAAACTCTTTTCCTACATTAAATGCACCATCTTTACAGAGAGGAAGATTATTGGTCCTTGCTATTTGAATTGTTTCATCAAGGCTTGTTTTAGACTCCCAATTATCAAAAGAGAATGCAGAGGATAATGAGCTACAAAAGATTAAGGTGAGAATTAGTTTTTTCATTAAAATACTTTATTTTAAATTAATTATTAATATTATATTATAAAATTAATTAAAATTTAATATAATATTGAAATCTTTTTATTTTGGAGTTCCTGAATGCTATCTACTTTTATCTATATTTTACTTTTTGCCATTGTAATGGCTTTTTTCAAAAGCCCATTTTTTAAAGGCAAGGTTGGTGAGGCATTGGTCAATCTTAATAATGGGTTGAGATTGAATGGGGCGATATATCAAAAGATGACAGATGTTACATTGCGATTAAAAGATGGTTCAACTACCCAGATAGATCATATCATTCTTTCACCTTATGGGATATTTGTAATCGAGACAAAAAATATGCAAGGGTGGATTTTTGGCTCTGAACATCAAAAGTCTTGGACACAGAGTATTTATGGAAAAAAATATCCTTTTCAAAATCCCTTACTACAAAACTATCGACATGTTAAAGCCCTTGAAGAGGTTTTAAATATTAAAGAGGGGCTTTTCTCTATTGTAACATTTGTTGGAGAGAGTCAATTTAAAACTTCAATGCCTAAAAATGTATTTCATGGTGGAGGATATATAGGGTATATTAAAAATTTTAGGAGAAGAATTTTTTCTGAGGATAAACTTTTTTCTATGGGGGATGTGTTAAATGGTAAACGTTTAGAGAAGAGTAGGGCTACCAATAGAGAACATCTTAACTCACTTAATCAGAGAAAGAAGACTTCTTTTGTCTATAAGCGTAACCCTGAAATTATTTGTCGTCGATGTTCTTCTATCATGGTAAAGAGACGTAATAAAAAGAGTCAAGAGTCTTTTTTAGGATGTAGTTCTTATCCAAGATGTAGACATACTGAGTCAATGTAATGAGGTATAGGTAATTGTTTTTTCTTTCTTTATATCCAATATATAAGTTATTATTCAGAAATACTACTATATTTTGAATAATCAATATGAAAATAGTTAGATTATTTCATAAATATGCTATTATTTGATAAATAAGTTTTTAATTTGTAGGAGTTATGATGATAGGACGAAAAAAAGAGTTAAAAATTCTGAGTGATATTTGTGACAGTAAAGGGAGTTCTTTTACTGCTGTTTATGGTCGTAGGCGTATTGGAAAAACCTATCTGATTAACACCATGTTTAAAGAATATAGGAAAGAGTGTCTCTTCTTTAACTATACAGGTATCTCTGAACTTCCTAAAGAGATACAAATAGAGAACTTTATAGATAGAATCTATGAGTGGTTTAGGGTGAAGCCTACTGAATCTATTGATAATTGGAGTGCTGTCTTTAGGTTTCTAAAGTATACGATTGATGATGAAGTTAAAAAGAGAAATCATAAAGAGAAAGTTATCATCTTTTTAGATGAGTTGCCGTGGATAGACCCCAACAACAAAGATGGTTTTCTCTCCTCTTTAGGTTATTTTTGGAATACCTATTGTGAAGAGCGTGGGAATATTGTTTTGATTGTCTGTGGCTCTAATGCCTCATGGATTAAAAATAGAATCTTTGAGGAGTCTACAGGTCCTCTTTATAAACGGTTGACCCATAAGATACCGATGTACCCTTTTGATTTGCATGAAAGCAAAACATATTTGGTTAAGGAGAAAGGGTTTAACCTTGACAATAAATCTATTATGGAGCTTTATATGGTCTTTGGAGGGGTGGCGAAATATTTGAGTTATCTTGATCCTAGAGACTCTATCGCTACCAATATTGATAAGCTTTTTTTTGATACAGAGGGCTTTATGTTCAATGAGTATCATGCCGTTTTCCGTTCTTTATTTATGGAGAGAGCTGACTATCATAAAGCATTGGTGGAGGCTCTGTGTGCCAAGGCACGAGGGTTATCTGTTACCGAACTCTCAAAAGTGTTAGATGTTCCTATGGGAGGAAGACTTATCTCAGCGATTTCTGAATTGGAAGATTCAGGTTTTATACAGGGAATTAGTAAGTTTGGAAATAAGAAAAAAGGGATTCGCTATATTGTGAGTGACCCTTATATTCTCTTTCATCATAAGTGGATAAAAGAGCTAAGTCGTAATGATATAGCCAATTTGGATATTGGGTATTGGAACTCTGTGGTAGGTTCTCAAAAGTACGCACTTTGGACAGGTTTGAGTTTTGAGATGGTGGTGATTACAAATGTACGAACTTATCTTAAGGCGAGAGGAGCAGGGGGACTTTTTTCTGGGGTTTATTATTGGGAATCAAAAGCCAAAGAGGAGGGTGAAACAGGGGCTCAAATTGATATGGTGGTGGAGTATGGCAATGGTATCTATGATATTGTTGAGTGTAAGTTCTATAACCAAGAGTATGAGCTTACCAAAGAGTATGCCGAGACGATGATGAATAAGATGGTGATGTTTAGAAAACATGGTCTGAAAAGAACCCAAAAAGGGGAATTGAAAATGGTCTTTTTAACAACCTATGGTTTAGCACGGAATTCAGCTTATAACAGTTTGAATATCTCTGGGGAGTTAACCCTTGATGATTTGTTGGGTTGAGTTGGTTGATGGTTTGGTAGTTTAAATAGAGAAAGGAGTTTATTATGCAGTGGTCTTATCGACATAATCCAGATATGGAGTATGGAAGAGAGATGATACCGAGTAGTGAGAATTATGAATCCTCTTCTGTTCAGGATGGAGGACATGGTAAAAGTGTTTCTCAAAATTTTGGATTGATAGAATTGTTTTCTCTAATTATGGTCATTCCTTCAATGATTTTTATTTATAAGTTTTTCTATCTGTTGGTCTTGCCTTCGATTCCTGTATCGGTGGTGGTGTTTGAGATGATTCGAGAAGTTACACCCATAAATCAATTGCTGATGTATGGAGGTTCATTTTTTTCAGCTTATCTTTTTTATAGGGGAGTAAAGAGGATTTTCTCTTTTCCTACTGTAATGAGTTTTTTGGCTAATTTGATTTTTCTATACGCTTTTGGGGCTTTGGGTACTTATTATTTATTGGGCTATTATCCAAGTAATGAAGTGTTGAGTAGGGCGATGTTGGAGATGGGAGATATTGTAGACTTGGTTAAATCTACAATTTAAAGAAATTTCTTTTATAGTCCATATTTTTTTCTCCAACGTTTACAGGTATATTTATCATAACTTGATCCTCCTTTAAGACATTCACAGGCTTCTCCATCTTTATCGCCATCAAGCCGTTTCCATCCTGCTTTTTGTGCATTGAAATATGCTTGGGCTTCATTATGGTTTTTAAAGTTTCTACAAGTTTTTCCTTTTGCCTGAATTATTGTAAAACTTAGAGAGATTATTGTTGCAATCAAGAGTATTTTTTTCATATTATTAAATCCTTGTTATCTTATGAATAAAGAATATTATTATGCCTATTGTTGAATTTAGAGTTGCTTTTTTTTGAGATACTGACTCTTTATTTTTTATAGTATTTAAAATATGACAATTTGACATTTTTCAAGGGTTCTCTTTTTAATCATGATAAAATGATTTTATGTTTATACATATTGATATTGACTCCTTTTTTGCCTCTGCTGAACGTTCTATTAATCCTAAACTCAATGGGATTCCTATTGCTGTTGGAGGACGTTCTAATTTAGAGATTTTTAATAAGAACCGTACTAATATTAAGTTGATGAATGATAACTCTGGTGCATTTGTGACACCTGTTTTTTATTCTGATAAAGAGAAGAGTTTTGAGTCATTTTTTGTGGACAATATTAATGGTCAGCGTAAAATAAGAGGTATTATAACAACCTGTAGTTATGAGGCTAGATCTTTTGGTGTAAAGACAGCCATGCCTATTGCACAAGCTCTTCAGCTTTGTCCCCATTTAGTTGTAATTCCTTCTAATTATAAATTTTATCATGATATATCAAAACGATTAAACCTTTATATGGAGAAGAAGATACCAAAGATTGAACAGTTTTCAATTGATGAATTTTTTGGAGATTTACATGGTTGGGTGAATGAGGATGACTGTTATGGATTTGCAGTGGATCTTAAAGAGGATATTTTAAAAGAGTTTGGGCTTCCTGTGTCTATTGGTATTGCTTCTTCCAAATGGATTTCTAAAGTAGCTACAGAAAGAGCTAAACCATTTGGGGTTTATCAAGTCAAGAATATAGAACAGTTTATAGAAGATATTCCTGTAAAAGAATTTCCAGGCATTGGTAAGGCTTTTCAGAAGAGATTATCTTCTTATGGTATTGAGAGGTTAGGAGAGATAAAAGAAAAAAAAGTTCTTTTTTACTCTTGGGGAAAGATTGGTATTCAGATTTATGAACGCGTGATTGGAATAGATAATGAAGTAATAAATGAACGTGGTCCTAGAAAGTCTATTGGCATATCACGAACCTTTGATTCTATTAGAGAGAGTAAAGAGGTACGTAGACGTGTTGTTATTATGGCACGGCATATTGTTTATATGGTGATGGATTTAGAAGTTAATCCAACGACTTATTTTTTAAAAATAAACTATGAGTATGGAACTAAACGAAAGATGAGTAGAACGGTAGATAGGATATTTTCGGAAAATCTTTTCAGAGAACAACTGTTGGAGATGTTTGATGAAGTGGTGCATCATTCATTAGGAGCTATTAAATTGACATTGAACGTTTCTAATTTTACGAATCAGCAGCATAAGACACTCTCATTATTAGATTTACAAGAGGATATGGAGAGGGTAAATCTTACTAAAGAGATTCAAGGTTTGCGTGATAGATTTGGAATTGATATTATTAAGAGTGGGGTTGAGTTGTAATTTATGCGTATTTTTTGTTTCTTAAAGATTAAAAAATATTGTCTCTTTATTTGTTGAATAGTTACTATTTGAAAGAACAATGATAAAAACAATTATAAAAAATTATTTTTGTAGATAAATATTAATGTTAAGAGTATACTAAATTAAAGAAAAAGGTAAATCTTTTTATTTGTTGATAAGTATAAAGATTTTCAAGGAAATAAAATGAGTAAAAAAGATTTATCAGAACGAGATATTTGTACAAAGTTTATACTTCCTGCTCTAAAAAAAGCTGGTTGGAATATAGAGACTCAAATTAGAGAAGAAGTTTCTTTTACTGATGGTCGTATTTATGTTAAGGGTAATAAAACAACTAGAGGTAAAAGAAAACGAGCAGATTTTATTTTGTATTTTAAGCCTAATATCCCTATTGCTATTATTGAAGCTAAGAGTAATAAACTCACAGTTCATGCAGGTATTCAGCAAGGTATTGAGTATTCCAATATTTTAGATATACCTGTAGTGTACAGCTCTAATGGAGATGCTTTTTATGAACATGATAAAACTTTGTCTAATGGAAAAATTGAACGACAAATATCCCTAGATTCTTTTCCTTCTCCTGATGAGTTGTGGCAACGTTATAAAAAGTATAAAGGCATAGAAACAGATATAGAAGAAAAAATCATATCAGAAGATTACTATTTTGATGGAACAGGAAGAACTCCACGATATTATCAGCAAATTGCTATAAATAGAACAATAGAAGCTATTGCTAAAGAGCAACAACGTATTTTGCTTGTTATGGCTACAGGAACAGGTAAAACTTATACAGCATTTCAAATTATTTATCGACTTTGGAAAAGTGGTACAAAAAAAAGAATTTTATTCTTAGCTGATAGAAATGCACTTATTGATCAAACTAAAAGAGGTGATTTTAGACACTTTAAAGATAAAATGACGGTTATAAGAAAAAAAGAAATTGATAAATCTTATGAAATCTATTTGGCACTATATCAAGGATTAACTAATTATGATGAAGATTCCGATGCTTATAGAGAATTTAGTCCTGATTTTTTTGATTTAATTGTTATTGATGAAGCTCATCGAGGTTCAGCAAGAGAAGATAGTGCATGGCGTGAGATATTAGATTATTTTGGTAATGCTACACATATAGGTTTAACAGCTACACCTAAAGAGACAAGTGAAGTATCAAACATAGAATATTTTGGAGAACCTGTTTATACTTACTCACTAAAAGAAGGTATAGAAGATGGTTTCCTAGCCCCTTATAAAGTGATACGTGTTGGTTTAAATATAGACTTAGAAGGGTGGCGACCAGAAAAAGGACAAACAGATATTGATGGTCATGATATTGAGGATAGAATTTATAATCGTAAAGATTATGATAAAAACTTGGTGATTTATGATAGAAGTGAAATTGTTGCCAAAAAAGTTACAGAATTTTTGAAACAAAATGACAGTTTTGCAAAGACAATTGTCTTTTGTATAGATATTGAACATGCAAGTAGAATGAGAACAGCTCTTGCTAATGAAAACTCAGACCTTATGGCAGAAAATAGTAAGTATGTGATGCAAATTACAGGAGATAATGAAGAGGGGAAGCGAGAGTTAGATAATTTTACAAATCCTGAAGAAGATTATCCTGTAATTGCTACTACTTCAAAACTTATGACTACAGGAATAGATGCTCAAACTTGTAAACTTGTTGTATTGGATAGTAATATTAACTCTATGACTGAATTTAAACAGATTATTGGGCGAGGTACACGAATTAATGAAGAGTATGGAAAGACATATTTTACCATTATGGATTTTAGAAATGTAACAGATTTATTTGCTGACCCTGATTTTGATGGTGAACCAGTTAGAGTTAAAGAGATTAAAGAAGATGAACCCTTTGAAGAGCCTGAAAATGAAGAAGATGAAATCATGATTGATGAAGATGGGGAAGAGATAATATTTGAAGAAGAACCACCAAATATTATTGATGGAGGAGTCATAGAAGATGTTCCGACAAAACATGGTAAAGTATTTGTTAATGGTGTGAATGTTGCCGTATTGAATGAACGAATACAATTTTTAGATGAAAATGGAAAACTTATTACAGGGAGTTTAAAAGAGTATACCAAACAGAAAGTAAAAGCATCATTCTCTTCTCTTGATGACTTTTTAAACAAATGGAATAGTAGTGACAAGAAACAAGTGATTATAGATGAACTTGAAGCTAATGGTATTGTGTATGACAACTTTAAAGAAGAGATAGGTAAAGAGATGGATATTTTTGATATGATTCTGCATTGTGCTTATGACATGCCTCCTTTGAGTCGTAAAGAGAGAGCAGAAAATGTTAAAAAGCGTAACTATTTTACTAAGTATGAGAATGAAGCAAAAAAAGTATTAGAGACACTTCTTCAAAAGTATGCAGATGAAGGAATTGAAAATATAGAAAGTTTAAACATCTTACAGGTTAAACCATTTAACAAGATAGGTTCTCCTATGGAGATAATAAAACTTTTTGGTGGAAAACAGCAGTATCTTAATGCAGTAATAGAGTTAGAAGAAGAATTATATAAAGTAGCATAAGGAACAAATTAGTGGTAAATATTAGTGGAATTATAAAGTCAATACAAAATATCATGAGACAAGATAAAGGTCTTAATGGGGATGCACAACGAATAGAGCAGTTAGGTTGGATGATATTTTTAAAAATCTTTGATGACAAAGATTTAGAGATGGAACTTCTTCAAGATGATTATGTATCTCCGATACCTACTGAACTTCAATGGCATAATTGGGCGAGTGATGATGAGGGTATCACAGGGGATGCACTTTTAGGTTTTATAAATAATCAACTTTTTGAACAACTGAAAAACCTTTCATCTGCTGTAACAAATAAGAGAGCATTGCTTGTAAAAGAAGTCTTTGAGGGAAATAATAACTATATGAAGTCAGGAACACTTCTAAGGCAAGTTATTAATAAACTTAATGAGATTGATTTTAATAGTAGTGAAGACAAGCATCTTTTTGGGGATATTTATGAAACCATTTTAAAAGAGCTACAGAGTGCAGGTAATAGTGGAGAGTTTTATACTCCACGAGCTATTACACAGTTTATAACTGATATGGTAAGTCCAAAGCTTGGAGAGATAGTTTTTGACCCTGCTTGTGGAACAGGTGGTTTTTTAACATCGGCTATAGAACATATACGTAAAAATGACGTTAAAAGTGTAGAGGACAGAGCTGTACTTCAAAGCACCATTAGAGGTTGTGAACTTAAACCACTTCCCCATATGTTAGGACTTACAAACCTCATACTTCATGACATAGAAGTACCTGATATTGTGTATGATGATGCACTCTCTCGTGAACTTACTTCCATAAGACAAAAAGATAGAGTAGATGTTGTTCTTGCTAATCCTCCATTTGGTGGAACAGTTGCTGATGGAATGGAGACAAATTTTCCAAGTAGTTACAGAACCAAAGAGAGTGCTGATTTGTTTTTGATATTAATAATTCAATATCTTAAAAATAATGGTCGTGCAGGGATTGTTCTTCCTGATGGTTCACTTACAGGGGAAGGTGTAAAAGCAAGAATAAGAGAAAAGTTACTTACCGATTGTAATCTTCATACGATTATTAGACTTCCCAATTCTGTTTTTCAACCCTATGCAAGTGTTGCTACAAACTTGCTCTTTTTTACCAAAGGAAGAGCAACAAAAGAGATATGGTATTATGAACATAAGTTACCTGAGGGGCAAAAGTCTTATTCAAAAACTAAACCCATTAAAATAAATGAGTTTGACCTTTTAAAAGAGTGGTGGGTTAATCGAGAAGAGAATGAACAAGCTTGGAAAGTAAGTATAAATACTATTAAAGACAATGGTTTTAATCTTGATATTAAAAATCCTCATAAAGAGGAGGAGGAAGAGTTGCACTCTTCGACTGAACTTCTTGATATGTTGCATACTTCATTTTCTAAGAGTGATGAACTTTTAGAAAAATTAAAAAAAGAGTTAGCTAATGTCTAAGTGGGAGTTTTTTGAATTATCTAAATTATGTGATTTAGAAAAAGGAAAAACTGGTTTAATGAAGGCAAAAGAGGGAGAATACCCTCTTGTAGCAACAGGAAAAGATAGAAGAACAAGTGATACTTATCAGTTTGATACTAAAGCTGTTTGTATTCCCTTGGTCTCTTCAACTGGTCATGGTCATGCTAGTTTAAAATATGTACATTATCAAGAGGGAAAATTTGCATTAGGTACAATTTTAGTAGCTGTTATCCCTAAAGATGAAAATAGTCTCAATGCTCAATTTTTACACCTCTATTTATCAAGACTTAAAGATATACTGCTCGTACCACTAATGACAGGTGCAGCGAATGTTACATTAACCGTGACTAAACTTAAAACAGTAAAAGTTCCACTACTTCCAATAGAGGAACAGCTAAGAATAGTATCACTATTTAACTGTATGGATAATAAACAAGCAGAACTTACAAGTGAAATAACATATCAACAAACTCTACTAAAAAAACTTCGCCAATCAATCCTACAAGAAGCCATAGAAGGAAAATTCAGTGCATCTTTGAGAGAAGAAAATCCTGATATTGAAAGTGCCTCTGTGCTACTTGAAAAAATTAAGCAAGAAAAAGAGCAACTTGTAATTGAGAAGAAGATTAAAAAACAAAAACATTTACCACCAATAAGTGAAGATGAAATGATATTTCCTGAACATAAATATTTACGATGGTGTCGATTAAGTGATTTATTTGTGATTGAAAAAGGAAATACAGGGATTAAAAAAGCAGTTGAAGGTAAATACCCATTAGTTGTTACAGCAGAAGAAAGATTGTCTCATAATGAATATCAAATAGATGGAGAAGCTATTATTATTCCATTAGTGTCTTCTACTGGTCATGGTCATGCATCATTAAATAGAATTCATTATCAAAAAGGTAAATTTGCTGTTGGTACTATACTTGCAACTCTTACACCTATTAACAATAATTTAATCTCTACTAAATTATATTACACATATTTATCATTGTATAAAGATGAGTTACTTGTGAAAAAAATGACTGGTGCTGCTAATGTTACCTTAACTGTAAAATCCTTATCTGAGGTAATTATTCCATATGTCCCATTACTAATACAAAAGAGGATTGAATATATTTTAGATTTAATAGAAAATTTTGAAATTCAAACAAAGCAATCTGAACAATTACTTCAAATATTTATGCAAGTAGTTTTAAAAGAAGCATTTGAGTAGATGATATTTAGTAAAAGGATAGAAAATGAAAATTAAACTTAATGGTGGTTCAGCAGAACAACATATGATTTCTCTAAATGATATGAAAAAACTTTCAGATGGTATTCAAAAAATATCATATAACTATGAATATGAAAAGTATGGTACAAGAGATAAAACTATTTATATTCAGGCAACCAAAGAGGGAAGTTTTGAGATATTATTAGGATTGATAGACCCAAATCATCTATCTCCGATTTTTGATGGTGTACAGGGAGCTTTTTTATATGATATTCTTACAAGGATGGGAAAATATTTAAATTCAGAGAGTAGCCGAAAAAAGATAAAAAAACTTTTGGATGAAACTTTTGATTTGGCTTTAGAGTTAGCAGAAGCAGAATATTTTGATGTTAGATTTGAAAAAAAGAAACAAACCATTGAAAAAAATACAAAACTTATCAATGCAGAGCTATCTAATTATCAAGTTATGAAACAGATAGCATCAATAGTGGGAGAATCATCAAATATAGATTCTTTAAAGCCTACATCTATTCAATTTATGGCTACTTCATATGATAATGAAATAGAAGAGTTAACGATAAATAAAGAAACTAGAGAATTATTGGAAAAAAATGAAGTAAAAGCAATAAAAATGGAGAATATAGTTATATCAGGCATACCTGATACTTTATCTAGGTCAGGTAAATCTTTTTATATGGAAGTTCCATTTATTGGTAAAGTGAAAATTCGAGCAAGTAATTCTTATTTATCTGCTGTTAGTGATTATTTTAAGGAATCTAAATCTATTAAAATAGAGATTGAGCCTATAGTAAAAATGGGAGAGTTAACAGAAACTAGAGATGCAAAATTAATAAAAATCATAGAAGAAAAATAGATGCGTATACATAAAAAAAGAATTAGAAATGTAGATAGAGTATTAACTGATTTTAAAGAAGATGAGAATGTTGTTATTATATTGGATGATGTAGAACATCATAGAGATAAACTAATTAAAATTGGATTTTCAGACTCTTTATCGCTTGGTGAAAAAATTTTACCATCTATTATTGGAGCTGTCTCTGAATATAATGCTAATGGTATTTATGAAAAAATGAAAGAGCTACCTAAAGAAGTATTTTATATTCATAGAACAGTAGATATTAAAGATTGGCATGGAAATTATCATTCTGTAAGTCAATCGGTTCCATATAAACGTTATCAACAAAAATTTTTAGAGTCTCCCTCTCAAGAACTATCTATTTTGCTTAATAATGACAATAATAAAATTATTGTATCTGATGAAATAAAATTCAATAATGAGAATAAGAGTTTAATAAAACATACTATTAATTTATTTTTAGAACTATTTGGAGAATGTATTATTGTTGATGATGAACTTTTTTCAAGACAAAAGACACCTATTAAAAGAGTTAAATGGAATATTCTTCCAAAAGGTGAAATGCCTTGGAGTAAATTAAAAGAGCCATTAATTGAGCTTCTTGATAAAACTTCTATTGAAAATAAAAATGATAGTTTAAAAAGGTTTGAGTATATAAATGGATTTAGTCCAGACTTTGTTGCAACTGGTAATGGTGGTTTTAATGATTATGTAGTATTTGGTTTTACAGATAGAAAATTATATGTATTAGAAAACTCGAATGCAGGAAATGCAACATATATTTTTAGTAGTGATTGGGAGGTATTATCTCAATTGAGTAAAGCAGAAATTTTATCTGAAAGTTTACAAGAATATAGATTAATTCATAAAAGAAATTGGCGAAGAGTTATAGGGGATATTTTAGTGAAAAATAAAAATTAGTTTCTACTATGACTCGGGCTTGAATCCTTCCATTTTGCTATAGTACGAATATAGACCAAGGTACATCGCACTTTGTGTTCTAATTCCTAAGCCATTGAGTATAAACTATATCACAATAGGTTCAAGAAAAGATGATGTACTTTCAGTAAAAGGTATACCTAAAGCAATAAATATTTATACTCTGAAATATGGAGATATTCTGATTATTCTACTATTGAGTTTAAAGGAAATAAAATAGAAGAGTGGACGAATAATGGAAGTTTGAATATTAAGTAAAATCAGAAAAGCTTTTTTATATCTCTGAAAGTGTACTTTATGAGACACTATCTAAAATTTAAAAGAATCTCATAATTAAGTGTCTCAAAATATATCTCATTTTTGTGTCTCATTAAGTCTAAAAGAATATAATACA
>Ga0256827_10001389_pt1 | contig 15424 bp, 12 predicted proteins | sample CV84metaG_FD_185977 | JGI IMG/M metagenome (GOLD analysis project Ga0256827, IMG submission 185977) | Hydrothermal vent microbial communities from East Pacific Rise, Pacific Ocean - CV84 | ecosystem: Environmental > Aquatic > Marine > Hydrothermal vents | place: Pacific Ocean: East Pacific Rise... | reverse complement strand
ATTTCTAAATTGGTAAGACATAATAAGTATTGATCGTTTGATATATGTCTAAACGCAATATAAATATCTTGCCCACTATATGCAGACAAATTAATTGAATGATTTACTGTATTATAACTCTCTTGCATTACTGTTAATATAGAAGTAAAATCTGATATATTATCTGATGTTGTCGATATTAAAACTTCGTAATCTTCTTTTTTATTTAAAGAATTTGAAACACTCCATGTATCCCAACTAATATATGATGTTCCTATTGGTATACTTATTTGAGGAAGTATTATCCAATTATCTGCTTGCCCTGGTGTACTAAATCTTGAATTAGACATCAAGCAATTCCACGCTGTACTAACCCTCCATCCGGGATGAACCCATATATCGCCTGTGCTTCCAATGTATTGTCCTGCAGCTAAACCGTCAACATCTATAGCTGTCCAATCTGTATGGTCGTTCCAATCGTCTGAAAAATTCGTAAAATCTTCTGAGAAAATTATTTGTTGAGATAGTAACATTAAGTTTGTTACTAGCAATATCGAAATAGTAATAATATGTCTCATTTATTTTGTTTTAGAATTACAGTGCAAATATATGTTTCTCACTGTCTTAAAAGTAAAATAAAAGCCCTACATTAGTTCTACATTTAAATAACAAAACCACTACTTAATACTATTAATACTCATTTTTAATGTATTTTTTTGTGTAAACTCCATTTTTTATATAAACCCTAATAATATATACTCCTTTGTTATAATTACTTATATTAATAACCTCGTGTTCTTTACAATTTGATTTGCAATAGATTTGTTGTTCTAAATAATTAAATATTTCTATTTTACACTTTGATTGTTGAATATTTTTTACAGTAATCTCAATATTTCCATTACCAGGATTAGGATAAATTTTAAAACTAGAATTATTTATTTTACTTATTCCTGTATAACTAATTGTTTCCGATACACTTTGAGAACAACCGTGTTTATATGTGGTTAAAACAATATTATAACTTCCATTTAAAGAATATATATGGATTGGGTTAATCAATTTCGAATAAAACCCATCACCAAAATCCCATAAAACACTATCGTAATTAAGTGAAATATTTTCAAAAAAAACAGTATCATCACTTTCATTATAGGAAAAATTAACAAATTGATTATATGCATTTATTCTCCAATCGGAAAAATGATTTAATACTATTGTATCGGCTATATTCTTACATGAATCGGCAACTCCTGGCGATAGTGATGTAATAATATTTGTGTTACTACACGATGACTGAAAAATTGTATTATAAAAAACACAAGCAGCAATATACGATCCTCGTGCATTAGGATGAACATTTGAATAACCTACCCATAACATAATATTTGTGTTTGAATTCCATGATGCTCTAAACGCTTCTCCAACAGGTGCAAAAAATGATTTAATAGAATCTGCCCAATATTTATTATTTTCTAAAATTAAATCGAGACTATTATTATATGAAGTAATATCAGATTGTGATGTTCCAAAAACTCCATATGGAATTTGATAAAATAAAACTTTAGTACAAGGATTGTAATTATACAATGAATCAAGCAAAGTATCTATTCTTCCCATTGTTACTTCTTTGGTATAAGAATATCCTGGCGACTCATTAGAGCCGGGTTGTATTATTACATAGTCCCAAGCTTGTCTGAATAAATTATACACATTTGCATCAGAAACATGATTAACAATACCTGTTCCTCCTGGTGTATATTTTGTTACTTTAACTGTATTACCCAACGAATTTGCAATATTCTCAAAAGTTTCGGGCATATCGTTATAGTAAGTTATGCTATTACCAATAAATAATATTCTTGTTGTATCTTGTGTATCTGCCTGTATATTAGTGCTATTTATCGACAGCAATAAAACAATTAATATGCAATTCTTCATTTAAATTAATTTATATTGCAAATGTATTTTGTATTAGTTAATACTTAGAATAAATATACTCTTTTTAGTACTACAAGATAGCTTATATATGTATTTATTTACCATAAAAAGTTTAAGACAAGAAAAAGTTAAGAAAGAAGCGGAGCCAAAAAACAAAACTAAAACAGAAGTTATTTCTTTTTATAATCTAGTCCTTATTTAAAACTAAACTTTTACAATAAGCATCAACTTCCGACTTACTATTTTTATCAATATACTCAGGAAGCTTTGCACTTTTACCTTGCGTGCCTTTTATTATGTAAACATTATAACGTAATAATGCAGTTGTATTCATAGGGTTATAAGGTGCAACTCCTGTATTTGTTCTAAGCGAAAACATAATATCTCCTGCTAAATATTCATTATTTCCGGTATCATCATCCATTCCCATTATACCAAACGAGTGTTGTATAAAAAAATCAGAGTTATCAACATACTCATTATACGGCATTGCTTGCCAATAATTGTCGCCATTTCCATCAGAACTTAAATTTACAAAAGCGATAACCATATCGTTATCTGTAATTGTTACACCATCAATGTACGAATAAGTTATCCATGAGCTATTATATGATTGAGGTTTAAATTTGTTTAATTCAATATCAAAATAATAAACTTTAGAAGTTTCACCATCAACACCATCTTTTCCATCATTACCTCTAGGTCCAGATGGCCCAACAGGTCCTTCTTTATAACAAGAACTAAAAATTACACTTATAGCAACCAATATTAAAAGTAGATTTTTTTTCATTTTTCTGTGATTTTATATTTGCGTTTTACGATACAATATTAATGCCAAGAATTAAAACGAAATAATACGTTCTTGGTTTTCATTAACTGTAATCGATACTTCTAAGATATTTTCTGGTAATAAATCTCCTAAAATATCCGGCCATTCAATAAAGCAAAATTTACCACTGTCAATATATTCGTATAATCCAAAATCGAGAGCTTCTTCTGGGTGTTCTAAACGGTAAAAATCGAAATGATAGATAGTGCCATTTTCTTTGGTGTCATATTCATTTACAATAGAAAATGTTGGACTAGTAGCTACATCAGTTATTCCCAAAATTTTACAAATTGCTTTAATAAATGTAGTTTTTCCTGCACCCATTTCGGCATTAAAACTAATTATTTTATTATCGCCAATTTTATCGATAAAATCTTTGGCAACAGTATCAATACTGTTTAAATTTTTTATTACAAGTTCCATATTGTGCAAAAGTATTATTTTGGCGACAAAACAACAAAAGGTAACATCATTTCTTCGAGTGAAACACCTCCATGCTGAAATGTATTTTTGTAATATTTTACGTAATAATTAAAGTTGTTAGGGTATGCGAAAAAGTCGTCGTTAAGCGAAAAAATATACCTCGATGTCATATTAGATTTAGGTAAATACGCCAATTCAGGTTTTGGTATTTCGAAAACCTCCTTCGCTTTGTAACTAAGACTTTTACCGTGTTTGTAACGAAGGTTTGTAGTTGTGTTTTTGTCACCAATTACTTTTATAGGATTTAGAACTCGCACTGTGCCATGGTCAGTTGTGATAATTATTTTCACCTTCTCTTCTTGTAATTTTTTTATTAATTCTAAAATTGAAGAATGTTCAAACCACGATTTTGTAATTGAACGATATGCTGCTTCATCTTCGGCAAGTTCACGTATCATTCTCATCTCAGTACGAGCATGTGACATAATATCGATAAAATTAAAAACTATTGTAACGAAGTCGTAATCAAGAACTTGGTTAATATTGTCAAGTAGTTTTAAACCTTGCTTATTATTGAAAATCTTATCATAATAAACACTTTTCTCCAAACCGGAACGCTTTAACTGTTTTAAAAGCAGGTCTTTTTCATGCTCGTTTTTATTACCTTCTTCTTCGTCGTTTAACCAAATATCAGGGTATAGCTTATCAATTTCCGATGGCATTAAACCAGCAAACATTGCATTACGTGCATATTGTGTAGCGGTTGGAAGTATTGAGCAAGTAATATCTTCTTCATCAATATTATAATACTCGTTAAAATATGGTAAAAGTATTTTCCATTGGTCGTATCGTAGGTTATCGAAAAGCATAACAAAAACCTTTTCACCTTTTTCTAAAAACGGGAAAATACGTTCTTTAAAAAGAGTATGCGACATTACTGGGCGTTGCTTTTCATTGTCGTGAAACCAATCGATGTAATTGTTTTTAATAAACTTAGCGAACGAATTATTAGCTTCTTTTTTCTGCATATTTAAAACATCGTCCATTGTTTTTTCATCAGAGTTTTTTAGTTTTAACTCCCAGTATATTAGTTTTTTATAAACGTCTTTCCAGTCGTTAAAATCTAATGTGTCGTTTATTTCCATACCTAGTTTTCCAAAAGCTGTTTGATATGCTTGCGTAGTTTTTTCTGTTACAATACGCTTATTATCAACGTTCTTTTTTATTGTAAGTAAAATCTGATTTGGATTTACAGGTTTTATTAAATAATCAGAAATATTTGAGCCAATTGCATCTTCCATTATATCTTCGGCTTCGCTTTTTGTAATCATTACAACAGGAATAGCCGAATTAAACCTCTTTATTTTATCAAGAGTTTCAATACCAGTAAGTCCGGGCATATTTTCATCTAAAAAAATTATATCGAAAGGCTCGTTTTTTACAAAATCTATTGCATCTAGTCCATTTGTTGCAGTAGTAACAATGTAACCTTTTTGTTCAAGAAACATAACGTGGGCACGTAGTAAATCAATTTCGTCGTCAGCCCAAAGAATTTTTATTCCGTCCATATAATTTTTTTTACAAATTAATAAATTTCAGTTTGTGTTTTAAAATGTATTGATATAATTATTGTTAATTGTATGTGAACGGTTTTTGGGTGGTTTTAGTATAAAAAATCCGGATTTAATTTTCATAAACCCGGATTTAAAATTAAGCTGTTGTTTAATTAATTTATGCCACAAGTATTTGCTGCATTTCCGTCGAAATATGCCCAAGAACTAGTGCTCGGAGCTACTAAGCTTGCTTTAACACAATAGATTCTACCGTTATCATTAGATTGAATTATTATATTTCCTTCAGATGTTATTTTTAAATCATTGCAGCTCATGTAGCTAAACGAGTAATCTAAAATATTACTTCCGCTTTCTGAGTGTAGATTTAATGTGAAATTGTTGTTAAATTCTAAAAAATTATTATTACCTGTTATATAAACATCAGTTGGAAGTTGTTGTGATAATATTCCATTATTTGCAGAAATTATAGAGCCATCGGTTGAATTAAGAACACTAATGCTATTTGTCATTACTATATCGCTCCAAGCTTGGTCGTAATACGTAATAAATATTCTGTTATTATTATAGTATATGTTTGAACGATAGCTGGAAACACCAGAGACTTGAGTTTCCCAGTTTAAATTTCCATTAGTTTGGTTGAAACATTTCACTTTAGTTGTTGAATTTGTAAAATCGGCATAAAAAACATTACCATTACCATCAAAAATACTAAACGGTATTGCTCTGTCAGTGTGGTAATTTACGGTTTCCCATTTCCATAGTTCTGTTGCTCCAGAGCCATTATCATTATACATTATAACACCTCCTGTATTATCTGCATTTTCGTATTTAATTTCGTTAGCACTTACACATAAAAGGGTGCCATTAGTACGTAAAGAAGCTTCGCAAACACCTGTTAACGTTTGGTTCCAGTTTTGAGCTCCTGAACTAGGGTTTACTGAGATAATTGCACTATTAGAGTTATCAACATTAACTAATACGTATAATGTGTTATTTGAATATGCCATTTGGTAACCTGTGCTAACATCGCATGTCCATAATAATGAGCCATCTATAGTATTATAACAACGAACTGTATTAGGTGTTCCGTAAGGATTGTTTACTCCTGATAAATAAAAAAGTTTATCATTAACAACCATCAAATCTCTTGAGTAAACATCGTCAGTAGCAATTTTCCAGTTTAATGTTCCGTCTTTTTTAATTGAATAAATATTTTTTATGTAACCAGATTCTTTATTAACAAAGTATGAGTTATCGTTTGCATCTAAAATAAGTAGAGATTGCATACAGCTATTGTATTCGGTGTTGTATTCCCATATTGTGCCACCATCAGTTGTTGTGGTATCGGTGCTAGAATTATTTCCTCCATTATCAGTATTTGATGTTGTTGAGTTTGGATTTGAAGCAGGTTCTGCTTCGTCATCTTTATTACACGCTGTAAAAATTAGCAATGTTGATAACAGTAAAATCGAAATTTTTTTCATTTTTAAAAGTTTAAAAAGTTTTTAATTATTTGTGCAAAATTAATGTACAATATGAATTTTTGTATCACCCAAAAGTATGATTTTTATATTTTCTTAATGTTTTATGAGGTTTGTTTTTTTGTTCATTACTAATTAGTAAATGTTAATTAAAAATTACTATTTATTATTACTTTTGCATCAAATTAAAAAACACATAATAATGTCAGATCCTATTGTAAATATCGAGTCGGCTAAAGAATTGGGTTTATTGCCCGAAGAATTTGAGAAAATACAGCAAATATTAGGTCGTATGCCTAACTATACAGAGCTTAGTATTTTTTCGGTAATGTGGTCGGAACACGCTGCATATAAAAATTCAATTACTTTGTTAAAAACTCTACCTAAAAAAGGTAAACATATTCTTGCTGAGGCTGGTGCCGAAAATGCTGGTTTAGTTGATATTGGTGGCGGTTTGGCTTGTGCTTTTAAAATTGAAAGTCATAATCACCCTTGTGCGGTTGAGCCTTTCCAAGGAGCAGCAACAGGAGTTGGTGGTATAAATAGAGATATTTTTACAATGGGAGCTCGTCCAATAGCTCAAATGAATTCTTTACGTTTTGGTAAGCTTGATAACGAGCGTACAAAATGGTTAATGGAGGGAGTTGTTGACGGAATTAGCAGTTATGGAAACTCGTTTGGAGTACCTGTTGTTGGTGGCGAGGTTTTCTTCGACGAAAGTTTTCAGCAAAATCCACTTGTAAATGCAATGTCGGCAGGTATTGTACAAGCAGATAAGATGATTTCGGCAGTATCGAAAGGTGTTGGAAACCCAGTTTATATTGTTGGTTCGTCAACAGGTAAAGATGGTATTCACGGAGCAACTTTTGCTTCGGCCGATTTAACTGAGGACTCAGCAAACGATATTCCATCAGTACAAGTAGGAGATCCTTTTCAAGAGAAATTATTGTTAGAAGCAACACTTGAACTTAACGAGACCGATGCTATTGTTGGTATGCAAGATATGGGTGCTGCCGGTATTATTTGTTCAACATCAGAAATGAGTGAGAGCGGAAATAGCGGTATGCGTGTTGAGCTTAGTAAAGTGCCATTGCGTCAAGACAATATGGTTCCTTGGGAAATTCTTTTATCAGAATCGCAAGAGCGTATGCTTGTAGTTGTTCATAAAGGTAAAGAAAAAATTGTTGAAGATATTTTCGATAAATGGGATTTGAATTGTGAAATTATTGGTGAGGTAATTCCAGAAGATAAATTAGAATTTTTATGGCACGGTGAGTTAGTTGCCGAAGTTCCTGCATCGGAGTTAGTTCTTGGTGGCGGTGCTCCAATTTACCAAAGAGAGAGTAAAGAGCCTGCATATTTTGAGCAATATAAAAAGTTTAATATTAACGATGTAAAAGAACCTGAGTGCTACAAAGATGTACTTATGGAGCTTGTTAAAAATCCAAATATTGCATCAAAAAAATGGGTGGTTGAGCAGTACGATACAATGGTTCGTACAAATAATATGAATACAAATTTACCATCTGATGCAGGTGTTGTAAATATTAAAGATACTGAAAAAGCATTGGCTTTTACACTTGATTGTAATCCGCGTTATGTTCATGCAAACCCAGAGGAAGGTACAGCAATAGCAGTTGCCGAGGCAGCAAGAAATATTGTTTGTTCGGGTGGTGAGCCATCGGCAATTAGTAACTGTTTAAATTTTGGTAATCCTTATAACCCAGAAGTTTACTGGCAGTTTTCAGGAGCAATTAAAGGTATGAGCAAAGCTTGTATTAAATTTGAGACTCCTGTTACAGGTGGTAATGTGAGTTTTTACAATCAAACACAAATTAACGATACTATCGAGCCTGTTTATCCTACTCCAACCATTGCAATGATGGGTATTTTAGAGGACAAGAATAATATTATGACTCTTGCATTTAAAAATGAGGGAGATAAAATTTATTTGGTAGGAAAATCGGAAAACGATATTGCTTCGTCGGAGTATTTATTCTCGTATTGCGGAGTTAAAGAGTCGCCATCGCCAATGTTCGATTTAGACACAGAGTATAAAGTTCAAGATGCTGTTAAAGATATAATTAAAAACAAATTGGTAGAGTCGGTTCACGATGTATCTGACGGAGGTTTAATTATTTCGCTTTTAGAGTCGGCAATGAATAATAACTTAGGTTTCGATATTGCAACCGATAATAATATTAGAAAAGATGCTTTCCTTTTCGGAGAATCGCAAAGTAGAGTTGTAGTAAGTGTTTCGGCACAAAACGAAGCTAAGTTTGTTGATGCTATGAAAAATAAAGGCGTTGATTTCTCTGAACTAGGAACAGTAACAAACGGCGAAATTAAAGTTGATAATAACTCGTTTGGTAATGTTACCGAATTTAAAACTGAGTTTGATACAGCTATTGAAAAAAGATTATAAATAATAAGCGTCATTGTGAGTGAGGAACGAGCGTGGCAATCTGCTTATTTTTTTAACAGATTGCTACACTACGTTCGCAATGACGGATAACCCTAATAAATGGCAAAACCATACAAAGATTCGCAAGCCGAAAAAAAGGAACAAATAGCCGAGATGTTTGATAATATTTCGTCTAAGTACGATTTTTTAAATCGAGTTCTGTCAATGGGAATTGATATTTTATGGCGAAAACGTGCCATTAAATTATTGAAGCCATACAATCCTAAAAAAATTCTAGATATTGCTACAGGCACAGGCGATTTTGCTGTTGAAGCAATGAGTTTAAACCCAAGCGAAGTCGTAGGTGTTGATATTTCAGACGGAATGTTAGCTGTAGGAGTAGAGAAAATTAAAAATAAAAATTTAGATAAAATTATTACATTAGAAAACGGCGATTCTGAGAATTTACGTTTCGATGATAATTATTTCGATGCTGCAACCTGCGGTTTTGGTGTTCGTAATTTCCAAAATTTAGAAAAAGGTTTATTAGATATTAATAGAGTTTTAAAACCCGGAGGAGTAGCTGCAATATTAGAATTTTCGAAACCGGAGAAATTTCCAATAAAGCAATTATATAATTTCTATTTTAAAAACATTCTACCATTTCTTGGGCGAATGGTTTCTAAAGATAGCTCGGCATACACATATTTGCCCGAATCTGTAAACGAATTTCCTTATGGCGATAAGTTTGTAGAGATAATGAAAAAATGCAATTTTAAGACTGTAACCGCCCGAAAAGTTACTTTTGGTATTGCAACTATCTACATTGGTGTTAAATAACATCAATTTTAATCACTTGTAAGGTCTTGTTTATCAACGCTATTTTACCTGTATTTTTTTTATCAAATTAAATTATTGATTAACGCTGTTTATTGTAGTTTATGCCAAATTAAAAAGAAACGGCTTATCTAATGTCATATCTTTGTAATTAGAATAACGCACAAATTTTATAGAGATGAAAAGTAATTTATTAAAAAAAATAAACGATATTAAGAAAAAAGCAAATATGCTTTTGTTTAAAATTGATGAGGTTAAGAGAAATAAAGTAGATATCTCGAAAAATGATTTTGAAGAGGCGTACAATCAATTAAAAGAAGATGACAGTTTGATTGATGAAAATTATAAAACAATAAATGAACAATTGATGTTAATTGAAGAATTAACAAGTCTTAAAGAAAATATTGAATTAGCACAATATTCTGAAGAGTTAATAGCCACAATGGATTTTGAGACCTACTTCGATTTAACTTTTAGCAACGAAATAAGCTTTGATGAAGAGCACCCTTATTACAGAGATATAAAGTTTATAAAGAAACTTATTGATAGCTATATCGAAGTTGAGGAATATGAAAAATGTGCAGAATTGATAAAATTAGTTTAGTACAAGTAGTTTAGATTAAACAAAAGCCAAATACTAATAGATTTGGCTTTGCTTATTTGAGTTATGTTTGTTTATTCTATAACTAATTTTTGTGAAAAAATATTTTTATTAGTTTCAATTTTAACAATGTAAATACCTTTTTGTAAATTAGTAATATCTATATTGGTATTAGATGTGTTTACGATATTTTTTCCGGTGAAATCAAAAATCTTTACATTTTCGATTTTATATAAGCTATTTATTTTAATATTGTTGGTGGCGGGGTTAGGGAAAATGCTTAATTTATTAGAGCTGTTAATATTTGAAATATTTGTAGTAACCCAAGATGAACAAGGGTCAAAAACATTCATTACAACCATTTCTACATAATTCCACGATTGAGAAAAAGGACCTGTATAATTGGTTCCGTAAGCGTGACCTACACCAACAAAACCTTCGTTTGAATTAGACCCGCTATTATTATTGTATTCGTCCCAAACAATAGCATGGCGGTGTCCCCAAGAGCAACAATCGCCATCATCGTACATCCAATTATAAACAGAACGTGCAATTATAGATTGAAAATTATTTGAAGAACTTACAAAAACAGCTAAATTTTCGGCAACACCTAAAAAATCATGACAATCATTAATATCTTGATTTGTTTCTAATCTTTCCCATGGCGTATTGCCATCTTCTTCGTGTCCCCAAGCATCGTTATCGACTAAATAATTGGCGTAATAATTTGCAACTGAAGTAACATTTGATTCGTAAAATTGTAATGGTAAAACACCTCTTGCTGTTCTTTCTTCGTTAATTAACCAAAGCATTTTGTCGTTGTCGTTTAAATTATCCCAAGTTTCTTGATTGGGAAAAGTAATCATTGGTATAGAAATACCTAATTGATTGTTTTCTTGTACTCTTGCGTTATTAAATGCCGATTCTAAATCCGATACAGTTGCAGTTCCTCCACTCCAATCAATATCTGCAGTAGGATCGTCAGGATATGTGTTAATTCCTTTTTCGTTATATGTTTTTTTAGTTTTAAAAAAAGATGCATCTTTTTCTGTTTGAGAAAACGATACTGTTGTAATAAAAATTACAATTATTGAAAGTAATAATTTTTTCATTTTAATTATGTTTTTATGTTTTCAATTACAATAGTAATGATTTTGAAGCGAAAAAATGTAATTAATTCTTTCTGATTAGTTAAAGTGCATAAATATTTATTTATCGTTTATTTGAGACCATAAAATTATTTTAAATTCGTAATTATTAATTGAATTATTACCTTTGTGTTTTTAATATTTTCAACATTTATAAAGATGAGCGATCAAATAAAACACGAGTGTGGAATTGCATTAATCAGATTACTTAAACCGCTTGAATACTATCAAGTTAAATACGGCTCGTGGATGTATGGGTTACAAAAACTTTATTTGCTTATGGAGAAGCAACACAATCGTGGGCAAGATGGAGCGGGTGTTGTAAGTATTAAAATAAATCAAAATCCCGGGAAAAAGTATATTGATAGAGTTCGCTCAAATGATGAAACACCAATAAAAGATGTTTTTAATCAAATAAACTTACCATTCGAAAAGGCAAAAGATGTTAATCCCGATTTAATGAACGATGTAAATTGGGCAAAAGAAAATTTGCCATTTGCCGGAGAATTGTTTTTAGGACATCTTCGTTATGGTACTTTTGGAAATCATAGCATTGATTACGTACATCCTGTTATGAGAGAAAATAACTGGAAAACTCGTAACCTTGTTGCTGCCGGTAATTTTAATTTAACTAATGTTGATGAATTATTTCAGGCACTTATTGATTTGGGCCAACATCCAAAAGATTACACAGATACTGTTACTATTCTTGAAAATATGGGACATTTCTTAGATGAGCAAAATCAAGAATTGTTTGAAAATTTCAAGAAAGATGGTTTCACAAAAAAAGATATATCACCATTAATTGAAAATAATTTAGATATACAAAAAATGCTTCAGCAAAGTTCTAAACGATGGGATGGAGGTTATGCTGCTGCCGGTTTAATTGGACATGGTGATGCTTTTGTTGTTCGCGATCCTTGGGGAATTCGACCAGCATATTATTATAAAGATGATGAGATTGTAGTTGTAGCATCAGAACGTCCTGTTATTCAAACGGTAATGAATGTGCCGATAAAATCAGTAAAAGAAATTAAGCCGGGTTATGCATTGATTATTAAAAAAGATGGTTTCATAAATGAAGAATTAATTCGTGAGCCTGAAATAAGAAAATCTTGTTCCTTTGAGCGTATTTATTTTTCTAGAGGTAGCGATTCTGATATTTATAAAGAGCGTAAAAAACTTGGTGAGTTAGTTATTCCTCAGATAATTAAAGCTGTTGATAACGATTTAGATAATACTGTATTCTCATTTATTCCTAATACAGCAGAAACATCGTTTTACGGAATGGTAAACGGTGTTGAATCGTATATAAAAAATAATATTGCTGAGTTATTGTTTGAAAACAAAGATAAACTCGATGTTGATTCAATAAAAGATATAATTCATACTCGTGTTAGAGTTGAGAAAATTGCAATTAAAGATGCAAAACTTCGTACATTTATTACCGAAGATGATAGTCGTGATGACTTAGTTGGGCATGTTTACGATGTTACTTATGGCATTGTTAAAAATGGAGTAGATAACCTCGTTGTTATTGATGATAGTATTGTTCGTGGTACTACTTTAAAGAAAAGTATTATCAGAATTTTAGATAGATTACATCCTAAAAAAATTGTAATTGTGTCGTCTGCTCCACAAATTCGTTATCCCGATTGCTATGGTATAGATATGGCAAAACTTGGCGATTTTATAGCTTTTAGGGCTGCAATATCTTTGCTTAAAGAGTCTGGCAAAGAAAGTATTATTAATGATACCTATAAAAAATGTAAAGCTCAACAATTTTTCCCAAAAGAGAAAATTGTTAACTATGTAAAGCAAATTTATAAGCCATTTACTGCTGATGAAATATCGGCTAAAATTGCACAAATGCTTAAAACAAGTACAATTAATGCAGAGGTGGAAATTATTTATCAAACAATAGAGAACTTGCATATTGCTGTACCAAACGATTTAGGTGATTGGTATTTTACAGGCGATTATCCAACACCGGGAGGTAATAAAGTTGTGAATAATTCTTATATTAATTATATAGAGGGAAACAATAAAAGAGCGTACTAGTAAGTCGCAAGTAAAAAGTTTAAAGTAAAAAGTTTTGGCAATAATTTTAGGAATAGAATCTTCTTGTGATGACACATCGGCAGCAATAATTAAAGATGGTGTAATACTATCAAATTTTATTGCAGGACAAAAAGTACACGAAGAATTTGGCGGTGTTGTACCTGAACTTGCTTCGCGTGCTCATCAGCAAAATATTATTCCTGTGGTTGATACTGCTATAAAAAAAGCAGGTATAACTAAAAGCGATATTGACGGTATTGCATTTACACGTGGCCCAGGTTTATTGGGTTCGCTTTTAGTAGGTACATCATTTGCTAAGGGATTTGCTCTTGCTCAAAATATTCCGCTTATCGAGGTTAATCATTTGCAAGGGCACGTATTAGCACACTTTGTTAAAGAACACGAGGGCGATACAAATCAGCCAAAGTTTCCATTTTTATGTTTGTTGGTTTCAGGCGGACATACCGAAATAATTGTTGTAAAAAGTCCATCAGATATGGAAGTTATAGGTAAAACTATTGATGATGCGGCCGGCGAAGCTTTCGATAAATGTGCAAAAACAATGAGCTTGCCATACCCGGGAGGTCCTGTTATTGATAAACTTGCAAAAGAAGGAAACGAATTTGCTTTTGAGTTTAATAAGCCCAAAATTAAAGATTTAGATTATAGCTTTAGCGGATTAAAAACTTCATTCTTATATTTCTTACGAGACAGAATGAAAGAAAATAATAAGTTTATTGAAGAAAATTTAAACGATTTAGCCGCATCTATTCAACGAACAATTATTGAAATACTTTTAGATAAATTATACAAGGCAGTTAAACATACGGGAATAAAGGAAATTGCAGTTGCGGGTGGTGTTTCTGCAAACTCTGAGTTGCAAAAACAAATGACCAAAATGGCAAAAAAGCATAAACTAAACTTATTTATTCCATCATTTGGTTTTACTACAGACAACGCTGCTATGATTGCTATTGTTGGATATTTCAAATATTTAGATGAAGATTTTGTAGGACAGGATATTGTGCCTACAGCGAGGCTTGGATTGTGATAATAGTTGTTGCATTTGCGACTTGAATTTACGATTTAATGTTTTCTTAATAATTTCTTGGTTCTTTAGTCTTGTTAATGTATTTTTGAATAGTTAATTATTTATAAACTAATTTTTTGAGAAATGAAAAAAACTATTTTTAAAATAACAATAGTATTGTTTATTAGTGTTATTGCATTTAGTGGATGTAAAAAAGGTGAAGATGATCCAGGTATATCGTTTCGCTCTAGAACAGCAAGATTTGCTGGCGAATGGACGTTAACATCTATGGATAAAACAACAATACAGACTTCATCGTATTATTCAAGTACAACTCACGAAACATATAATGGTTCTACATTAACAAATGTATTTACTGTAGAAGGTTTAAGTCCTCAAACAACAACTCGTAGTTATGTTGAAACATTTAATACTGAAAAAGATGGAACTTATAAGTTTACTAAGGTTGATGATGGTGATACTTATGCAGAAGCAGGTAACTGGATGTGGTTAGATGAAAATGATAATATGGATATAGAGAATAAAGAGGCCGTACTGTTAACTGCAACAAAAATTATTGAAGGTGATGATTCGGATACTTATTCTGGAAAATCAAATTTAGATGGTAATGTGATGTTGTTGAAGAGGTTGGCTAATAAAGAAATGGTTGTTTTAATAGAGTATTCTAGTACGGATTCAGATGGAAACACTAAAACAATTAATGGTACTTATACATATACTCAGGATTAATTATCCGAATATGTAAGTAATATTTATATAACTTCTTTTAAATAATAAAGCCGGAAAAATTATTTTTCCGGCTTTATTATTTTTTCTAAAATATGGTATTAAATACCAAATTTTAGTTCATATATACCAAATGTTAAATCAGTGTGTATTAATAACTTTATTATTGTTATTTTTATAAAAAAAACAAAAACTATGTATAAATTAATCCTAACATTTTTAGTATTATTTGTATTTAACATGCAAATATTAGCACAAGCACCAGAGAGCTTTAAGTATCAAGCCGTAATACGCGATGGAGCAGGAACAGTTTTAGCAAATCAAACAGTTGGTTTTCAACTAAGTATTTTGCAAACAAGCGAAACCGGA
>Ga0256827_10001388_pt1 | contig 15431 bp, 14 predicted proteins | sample CV84metaG_FD_185977 | JGI IMG/M metagenome (GOLD analysis project Ga0256827, IMG submission 185977) | Hydrothermal vent microbial communities from East Pacific Rise, Pacific Ocean - CV84 | ecosystem: Environmental > Aquatic > Marine > Hydrothermal vents | place: Pacific Ocean: East Pacific Rise... | reverse complement strand
TTTTATGTTAAATTATATTAATATTTTAAGAATTATATTTAAATTAATAGGTAAATTATATCAAAAAGTGTTTAAAAAAATCATTGTATCAACACTTTTAAACGCTTTAATGCTTTAATTATCTCTTGGGTGGTTTTATTATACTCACTTGTCAGTAAATTGGGCTTTGCAACAAGTATATATTTGCCAGTTTTAAGATTGTCAATATTATTGAGAAATTGAGCACGAAGTAATCGTTTTGCTCTGTTACGATGGACAGCATTACCAACTTTTTTGCTGGCAACTATCCCAACTTGATACCCCTCTTCCGAAGATTGAAAGAAAAGCACAAATTGTGAATTATGTACAGTTTTAGAGTTATTGTAAACTCTGTTGAACTCTTTAGTAGTTTTAATACTACTAAAATGTTTTAAACTGCTAATCTTTTTCTACCTTTTGCTCTTCTAGCAGAAATTACTTTTCTTCCGTTTTTAGTTTTCATTCTTGTTCTAAATCCGTGAGTTCTTTTTCTTGGTGTGTTATGTGGTTGAAACGTTCTTTTCATAACTAAGTACCATCCTTATTAGTATTTTACTCAGTCATAAACATGAGCATTAATTTGAAACGCGATTTTACACCAACTATGCTTAATAAGTTGCTAGAAAATATAACATTTTTTACTATACCCCTTTAATTTATCACTTTTGGGTTACATTCCCATCTTTATGATATAATCATATATAACTAAAATTTAAAGAATTAATGAAATATGGCAAAAAAAAAGAAAAAACAGACAATTAAAATTAACAATAAAGTAAAAGAGCTTATGAATGGTGACCCTTTTGATGAAGGAATCAAATATTTAAGTGAAGATATATTAGTTGAGCTTACCATGTTGCTTGACTTAAAAGTTCCAATGCTTGTAAAAAAAGAGATGGTTCGGGCTTTACGTCAAGTTTGGTCAGAAGGAAACACACAACTTCGACTACATATTGTTAACTATCTAGATCAGATGAACGTTAAAAAGTCAAGAGTAGACGAAAGTGATAAAGTCTCTTATATTGTATCACTCTTAGAACCACTTGAGCATGATAAAGAGGAAGAACAACTCATACTCTCTGCTTTTGTTGATACAAAATTCAATAAAATTAGTCAAGATAAGATTGCAAATAAGTTAAACTATATTCGTCAACAAAAACTTATGAATCTATGGGAAAAAAAGGTCGATGTAGAGTTTAATACTCTCTCACAAATAGAATTTTACCACTCTTATGAGTTTGCTATGAATGAAGAGACTTTTTATAAGTCACTATTGACTACTAGTTGCACCATAGAAAATGATTTACTCTTACATAAAGATGAAGCTTATATTGAAGAGCAACTAAATGCATTAAAAGTATCTTCTATAGCAAAAAAGAGAGAAGAGATAGCCATCTTTCTAGAAAAGGTTAAAAACAATCATAAATATTTGTCAGAAAGTGAAATCATTAAACTCATACGCAGTATGCCTCCAGAAGACAACTTTTATGAGATAGAGATACCTCTTAATATTTTAAGAGAAATTGTTGCTATTATTGATCCTTTTTATAAACTGACACTGCAAGGTAGTAGCATAGTCATTACTAAAGAAAAATCTTACTCTCTTTATGAAACTTCTCTACCCTATACAGCCGTTGTAAGCTATGGTCGTCCTTTTATTTTTCATCATATTTGGCAAGGAGAAGCTCTTCCAATAGAAGAAGATTTTAAACTGGTTAAAAAAGAGATGAAAGTGCATTTTGAACAGACTATTCAAGACATTGAAGAGGAGCTTTTCTCCTTAGCAGAAGGCTTAGAGTTAGAAGATAAAGTCATTGAAAAATATATTTTACAATTTATTGAACCCCATATTACAACAGCAAAAACACTAAAAGTAAAAGAGAAGGTAAAACGACGTATTGTTTACCATTTTATGGAGTATATTCGTCCACTAAAAGAGAAACGACGTAAAGAGGAACTTTTGGCTAAAACCATTCGTGACTTTAAAAACCTTTTCCCTTTGGCTAGATTACTTAAACGTGAAATATTTTTTCATGTTGGACCAACCAACTCTGGAAAAACTTATGAAGCTTTAAAGGCTCTTGAGGAGGCAGATACAGGTTACTACTTAGCACCTTTACGTCTTTTGGCACTAGAGGGGTATGAGAACCTAAAAGCAAAAGGTGTTGGTGTTTCACTCATTACTGGTGAAGAGGAGATTATTGACGAAGAGTCTACGCATATTAGCTCAACCATTGAGATGATGAATGGTTCAGTCGATGTAGATGTTTGTGTCATTGATGAGATACAGATGATAAGTGACCGTGACCGTGGTTGGGCATGGGCAAATGCACTCATTGGTGCTCCTGCAAAAAAAGTCATATTAACTGGTTCAGCAGATGTTTTAGATGCAGTTACAGAACTTTGTGAATACCTAGAAGAGCCTCTAACTGTCATTCATTTTGAGCGTAAAAACGAACTTAAACTACTCACTCAACCGACACCTATTAAAGAGATAGAAAAAGGAACAGCAGTTATTGCTTTTTCACGTCGTGATGTCTTAGGTCTTCGTCAACAACTTTCTCAAAAATATGAAGTATCCGTTGTTTACGGAAACCTATCACCAGAAGTACGACGCGAAGAGGCTAGACGATTTAGAGAAGGAAAATCTGACGTATTAGTAGCAACTGATGCCATTGCAATGGGACTTAACTTACCCATTAAAACCCTACTCTTCTCAAAAGACAACAAGTTTGATGGTCTAAGAAGACGTGAGCTACTCCCTACAGAAGTAGCACAAATTTCTGGTCGTGCTGGACGTTATGGTTTAGAAGAGGTAGGATACATCGGTGCCTTAGACACTAAAGCATTAGAGACCATAAAGTCTAAGTTTTACCAACCCTTACCTACTTTAGAACTCCCCTTCTCCGTAATGGCAAGTTTAGAGCATGTTATGCTTATTGGTGAAATTTTAGAGACAGAGAACCTATCTACCATTTTAAACTTCTTTGCAGACAACATGGAGTTCGAAGGTCCTTTTGTAGCTGCTAACCTAGACTCCATGCTAGAAATCTCAACCATTGTTGACGAATATAGACTAGACCTAAAGACACGTTTTCATTTAGCCTGTGCCCCTGCTTCTATCTCATCACCTTATATAGAGTCTGTTTTTCATAGATACATCAAACAGATTGAAGCTGAGCAACCTGTAGCATATCTCCCACCACGAGACCTACCAAAATTTGCACAGACCAATGAGATGATGCTCAACGCAGAAGACAGAGTACGAGAAATCTCTCTCTATTTATGGCTCTCATTTAAATTTGAAGAGCTATTCCAAGAGACACAAAAAGCCCTTGATGCTAGAGTACGCTTAAACAACTACATAGAAGCCTCTTTAAAACAAGGTAACTTTGTAAAAAAATGTACACGTTGTTCAAAAAGTTTAGACTTTACCTACCGTTTCTCAATCTGTGACAGTTGTTTCACAAAAGGAAGAAGAGGAAGCCGTCCTAACAATAGAGGAGCAAGAAATGGTGGAAACAGAAATAACGATAGTAAAAATGAAGAAAGAGAAAAAAGACGAACGTCAAGAAGACGTTCGTAGTAAGAAGTAAAACCCTAACTTAGAGTTGAGGTCCTGCTTTTGCGTGGTCTACGTCTGAGCCAGAATCGTTGTAACGGTCAAAGTTTGCAACAAATTTAGATGCAAGATCTTTTAGTGTCTCATTGAATTGTCCTTCATCATCCCATGTATTTTTTGGGTTAAGAATAGCATTGTCTTTAATACCTGCTAAAGTCTTTGGAACTTCAAGGTTAAACACTGGAAGTGTCTCAAACTCTGCATCGTTAATTGAACCATTTAAAATACCATTGATACATGCTCTTGTATCTTTAATACTCATACGCTCACCTCTTCCATTTAGTCCTGTGTTAACAAGATAAACATTTACATTATGCTCATCAATTTTTTTACCAAGTAAGTCAGCATATGCTGTTGGGTGAAGTGGTAAGAATGCCTCTCCAAAACATGCTGAGAAAGTTGTAACAGGCTCAGTAATTCCACGCTCTGTACCAGCAACTTTTGCTGTATATCCACTTAGGAAGTAGTACATTGCTTGCTCTTTTGTTAACTTTGAAACAGGAGGGATAACACCAAATGCATCATAAGATAAGAAGATAATATTTTGAGGATGTCCAGCTTGCAAGTCAGCCTTATGATTCTCTATATGTTCAATAGGGTAAGATACTCTTGTATTTTGTGTTTTAGAAACATCAGAGTAATCAACATTACCAGCTGCATCTGCTACAACATTTTCTAAAAGAGCATCTTTAACAATAGCACCAAAAATCTCTGGTTCATTCTCCTCTTTAAGGTCAATTACTTTTGCGTAACATCCACCCTCAAAGTTAAATACACCTTCGTTGTCCCAACCATGCTCATCATCACCAATTAAAGCTCTTTTTGGATCTGTTGACAATGTTGTTTTACCTGTTCCTGAAAGACCAAAGAATAGACAAACATCGTCTTTTGGACCAACATTTGCTGAGCAGTGCATTGAGAGTTTACCTTCAAGTGGTAACCAGTAGTTCATCATTGAAAAAATACCTTTTTTCATCTCACCACCATACCATGTTCCACCAATAATAGAGATATTATCCTCTACATTAAAACATACATAAACATCTGAGTGAAGTCCCATCTCTTTGTAGTTTTCATTTGAAGTTTTACAACCATTATAGACAACAAAATCAGGCTCAAACGTCTCTAACTCTTCTTCTGTTGGACGAATAAACATATTTTTAACAAAATGAGCTTGCCAAGCAACCTCAGAAATGAAACGAATTGATCTTTTACTTGCATCTGAAGCACCAGCATAAACATCCATAACATAAATATCTTTTCCAGACAGTTGTGTTTTTGTTAAATCAAAAAGAGTATCAAATTTATCTTTATCTATTTTACGGTTAACATCACCCCAAAAAATATTTTCATTTGATGGAGACTGATCCACAAAATACTTATCTTTAGGACTTCTACCTGTAAAGATACCTGTATCACACATTGCTGTTCCAGTAGATGAGATTTTACACTCATTTTTGTTTACTTCGTGTGCTTGAAGTTCATCATAACTAAGGTTATAATAAACCTTTCCAATGTTTTCAAGTCCTAGTTTATCGAGACCATTTGGTGTACGGGTGCTCATTTGTGTACCTTTTCGTTTTATATATGTTTAGTTTGCTATTTCAAGTGATTAAAACTACATAATCAGTTATAGCAAATAAAAGGAGAAGGTAATCGTCTCATTTTATTTACTATATAGTTATAATCAATACTTATCATTAATTTAACATAAATAAATTCGCAGAATTATACTATTGAATATATTTTAATAAACTTACTTAAAGTGATTATTTAAAATAACGTTACTTAAAAGCAACGTTATTTTATAATCTACTATTTAAAGATAGAGAGAAGAACACCAGCAGCAACTGCTGAACCAATTACACCTGCAACGTTTGGACCCATTGCATGCATAAGAAGTACATTTCCTGGTTTCTCTTCTGAACCAACCTTAGATACAACCCTAGCTGACATTGGAACAGCAGAAACTCCTGCTGCTCCAATTAGTGGATTGATAGGCTCATCTGAAAATTTATTCATAAGTTTTGCCATAAGAACACCCATTGCTGTACCAGCAGAGAATGCTAAAAGACCAATAATCATAATTCCCATTGTCTCAAGAACCAAGAACTTATCAGCTGCTAGTTTTGAACCAACACCAAGCCCTAAGAAAATAGTAATAACATTAATTAAAGAGTTCTGCATTGTGTCTGAAAGTCTATCTACAACACCTGACTCTTTTGCAAAGTTACCAAATGCAAATGCACCAATTAATGGAGAAGATTCAGGTAGAAGCAATAGTGTCAACATAAGTACAACAATAGGGAAAATCAATTTCTCTAATCTATGTACTTGTCTTGTTGTCTTCATTACAATTTGACGCTCTTCTTTTGTTGTTAATGCTCTCATAATTGGTGGTTGAATAACAGGAACCAATGCCATATAAGAGTAAGCAGCAACAGCAATAACACCTAACATTTCAGGAGCCAATCTATTGGCAATAAAAATTGATGTTGGACCATCAGCCCCACCAATAATTGAAACAGCTGATGCAGTTTGTAAATCAAATCCGATCAAAACTGCTCCAACTAATGAACCAAAAATACCAAACTGAGCTGCTCCACCTAACATTGCTGTTTTAGGATTAGCTAAGAGTGGTGCAAAGTCAGTCATGGCACCAACACCCATAAAGATAAGTAGAGGGAAAAACTCGTTTGCAATACCCATATTATAGATAATTCCAAGCATACCGTGTGCCCCACCCATTCCTGCAAGAGGAATATTGGCAAGTAATCCACCAAATGCAATTGGAATCAATAGAAGAGGTTCAAAGTTCTTCGCAATTGCTAAATAGAAGAGTACGAAAACGATTATTATCATAATAATACGTCCTAAAGAAGACTCAAACCAAGTCATCTCTCTCTCAAACTCATGACCTCTTGGGTCAGAGGTTGTCTCTCCATCATTAACATCAACAATAGCACTAATACCAGTAGTTGACCACCAACTACCTGCTAATTCAGCAATACTTTTAGGTGTATATACATGCTCTGTTGTCTCCTGCTTGACAGGAGCTGATGCTTCATGTTCTGCTGCTTGAACCACAGAGGTTAAAGCAAAAAGAGCAAAAAACAGTGAGATTATTAATTGTTTTAATTTCATGGATTACTCCATTGTTGCAAGAAGCTGTCCATCAACTACAGCATCATTTGTGTTAACTTCAATAGATTTAATCACACCTGCTTTTTCAGCAACAATATCAATTTCCATTTTCATCGCTTCAAGAATCATAATCTGTTCACCTTCATTTACAGAATCCCCTGCTGCTTTTAAAATTTTCCAAACGTTACCTGGTGTTTGAGAGTTAATCTCAATAGTCCCTTTTCCACCTGCTACTGGTGCTGCACTTGGTGTATCTACAGCTACTGGAGCTGCTGAAGGAGTAATTTGAATATCTCCATCACCCTCTGCTACTTGTACACTATATTGTTTACCATCTACTACTACTGTATAATTACCACTCATCTCTTCTTCTCCACAATTTGTATTATTTTTACCTTTTCTAATCATTAAAGGACTATCACCCTTTAAGAACGCTATCCCTTTTTGATCACATGCAGCTGCAATAAAGATATTCTCTTCACTTGCTTCTAACTCTTCATCTTCAAGGACTTTTGTCCAATAAGCGATAGATTTAGAAACTTCTTTATCTGCATGATCTAATGGATTTTCTGTTGTCGGCTCAAGCTTTAACTTTTCAGCTGCTAAAGCTACAATCTCAGCATCTGGCTCAACTGGTGTTTTACCAAAGTAACCAAGTACCATACGACCATAACCTGGAGCAATCTGTTTCCATTTACCAAACATAACGTTTGCATATGCTTGTTGCCAATAGAACTGACTTACAGGTGTTACTGATGTACCATAACCACCACGTTCAACAACCTCTTTCATCTCAGCAATTACTTCATCAAATTTATCAAGAGAATCATCATCTCTCATCATTTGAGTATTTGCTGTCAATGCACCACCTGGCATTGGAGAGAAAGGAATAAGAGGTGAAACTTGAGTCGCTTCTGGTGGAATCATATATTCAGCCAAACACTCTTTAAGTCTCTCTTCATACTTAAGTACTTTATTTAATTGTAAATCACCTAAGTTATAGTTTGTTCCTTTTACTGCATGAAGCATTGTTAAAATATCGGGTTGTGATGTTCCACCAGATACTGGTGATGCTGCCATATCAATACCATTTGCACCAGCTTCTAAAGCTGCTAAATAAGAAGCAACTGAAACACCTGCTGTCTCATGAGTATGAAGTCTTAAATGAACCTCTTCTCCAAGAAGTTTTCTAGCCATTGAGATGGTTTCATAAACTTTATTTGGATTTGCAGTTCCTGATGCATCTTTAAAACAGAGTGAATCAAATTCAATTCCTGCATCTAACATATTACGAAGTGTTTTCTCATAAAATGATACATCATGAGCCCCTTTACAACCTGGTGGTAAATCCATCATTGTAATAACAGCTTCATGGTTGAGACCATGTCTCTTAATACATTCAGCAGAGTAAGCTAAGTTATTTACATCATTTAGAGCATCAAAGTTTCTAATGGTTGTTGTCCCATGCTTTTTAAACAGTTTCGCATGAAGGTCAATCATCTCACGGCTACCTGTGTCAAGCATAACTGTGTTAATACCACGAGAAAGGGTTTGTAAGTTTGCTTCTGGTCCTACAATTTCTCTAAACTTATCCATCATTTCAAATGCATTCTCTTGTAAGTAGAAGAATAAACTTTGAAATCTAGCTCCTCCACCAAATTCAAAGTGATTAATACCTGCATTCTTAGCAGCTTCAACTGCTGGAAAAAAGTCATCCATAAGAACACGACCACCAAAGACAGATTGGAATCCATCTCTAAAAGTTGTATCCATCACATCAATATATTTTTTTGCCATCTTATACCCTCAATTTTATGATTTATTTTTACGAAACTCTGTTACAGCAGCGATAATCGCAGCAACTTTACGTTGTTCATCATCTGTTGTGTTTCCTGCTGGAGTAGCAGTCTTTTTGGAAGCATTTTCAGGAAAATACTTTGCTATAAGTGAAGCTTGAAGTTCAACTACTTTTACAAGAATAAAGAGAAATAAAAATACAACTCCCATTCCAAGTACCATAAACTTCAACGCTTCAACGACATAATTAACTTCATCAGCCATAAAAAACCCTCTATAGTAAATTTGATAGAATATTCTAGGCTATTTTTACTTGCAAATGGTTAATTTACCGTCTCTTTTTTTTACGGTTATTCTGACGTGCTACTTTTTGTTCATCCTGATAGCTACCTAATAAACGATTAACGGTATCTTGATCAAAACCTATTTGGTTTATTGATGGTCTTTTCTGTTGAATAAGTAGAGTAACTACTCGTTCAACGAATTCATGGTAATCCATCTCTTCCATACTATCAATAAAATCAACAGCAGTAGGAACAATGTCAACCTCCTCTACCATACTTTGTAGAGAAGAAAAATCATTTGATATATCTTCTGTATTATCATCAAGAGTAATGGTTGCTAATGTCATCTCAGCACCCACCTCTTTTTGAATTCGTTGCAGCTCTCTAAACTCTTCCGTTGAAACAAGAGTAATCGCTTTACCAGATTTTCCAGCACGTCCAGTTCGCCCAATTCTATGAACATAAGATTGTGGATCAAATGGAATATGATAATTAAAAACATGTGTCACATTTTTAACATCTAACCCACGTGATGCAACATCAGTAGCCACCATAATTTTACATTCACCACGACGATAACCTTTTACAATACGCTCACGATCTATTTGTTCTAAATCTCCATGTAGTCCCTCTGCTGAAAATCCCATCGCTTGTAGATGTTCCGTCAACCTATCCACTTCACGCTTCATTCTACAAAATATAATACATTTATTAGTCTCTTCAGTCTCAAGTAGACGAACAATCGCCATATCTCTTTGTGACTCTTTAATAACATAATATTGTTGTTCAATCACATTATTGGTTGTACTTTCATCTTCACCAACTACTGAAACAAACTGTGGATTTGTTAAAATTTCATTTGCTAACTCTTTAATGGGCTCTGGCATAGTTGCTGAAAAAAGTAGTGTCTGTCTATTTTGAGGAATATATTCAAAAATCTCTTTAATCTCTTCAAGAAAACCCATATCAAGCATTTCATCTGCTTCATCAAGCACAACAATCTCTGGATTAAAAGAGTCAATCTTACCTTTTTTATACAAATCTTTCAATCGTCCAGGAGTCGCTACAATAACTTGAACTCCTTTATTTATAAGTGCAATTTGACGACCATAACCAACTCCACCATAAACAGTAATAGTTCTTATACCACAAAAACGTCCTAAGTGATAAAGCTCATCACTTACTTGTGTTGCCAACTCTCTAGTTGGAGTAATTACTAATGCTCTTTCAATCTGCTTTTTAGCAATTTTATCCATTAAAGGAAGACCAAATGCTGCTGTTTTACCTGTTCCTGTGTGGGCTTGTCCCACCAAATCTTCACCCTTTTCAATGATGGGAATAACCATTTTCTGAATAGGACTTGGCTCTTTAAAGCCTGCTATCTTAACCCCTTTTAAGAGATCTTTGTGAAATTTAAATTCATTAAATGTCAATTTTTTTACCTTGCAAAGTTATATGCGACTAGTCGCATGAGCTGTCGGCTAACGACAACTTTATAGTAACATCAATAGAAGAATTCCAAAAATTATTCTATAGATACCAAATGCAACAAAAGTAAATCGTTGCAAAAAAACAATAAACATCTTTATGGTGATATAGGCTACTATAAATGCCACAAAAAACCCAACCACAAATGCAGTCAAATCAGCACCCATAAAATCTTTATAGTGCTTTAACAAATCATAACCACTTACAGCCATCATTACAGGAATTGCAAGTAAAAAAGAGAATTCAGTTGAAGCTTTACGACTTACACCTGATAACATTCCTCCAATTATGGTTGAACCTGCTCTACTTGTTCCTGGAACCAAAGATAAAACTTGAGCAAAACCAATACTCATAGCCTGTCTCCATGTTACCTCTTCAATATCTTGTGACTCTTTATCTTCATCTTTATGAAAATATTCAACCACAATAAATATGACTCCACCTACAATAAACATCCAAGCAACTGTTTGCGTTACAAAAATCTCTTTTACCCAATCTTTTAGTAAAAATCCAATAATCGCCAAAGGAAAAAATGCTGCTATAATTTTACTCCAAAGATTAATCTCTTTTAAATTTATCTTCTCTCTATAAAGTAACATTACGGCTAAAATAGCTGCAAACTGAATAATTACTTCATATGCTTTAATAACAGCACTCTGCTCTATGCCCAAGAATTCACTAGCTACAATCATATGACCTGTAGATGAAATAGGCAAAAACTCTGTAAAACCCTCTATTATTCCGATAATAATTGCTTGTAAAATGTCCATGTTCTATAATCCTATATTAATTTAATTTAATTTATATCTATAATCTATAAATTTTTCTTATATTTTTTAAAATTTGCCATTATGCGTCACAAATTTTATATATTCTATACTATTTTTAAGATTTCTCTTAAATCTTTAATATCTACACAATGTGTTGCTGCTTCTTTTAAAATTGCTTTTCCACAAAATGCTACTCTTGTATCGGCATGAGCAAACATACTTAAATCATTCGCTCCATCACCAACAACTAAAGTATCTTCTCTACCCAGATTCAAAAGATTTTGAAGACGAACAATCATATCTCCTTTTGCCTCTGAATACATCATCTCTCCACCAACTGCACCAGTTAAAATGCCATTCTCAGCATGTAAAAAATTTGAAAAATCTGCTGAAATTCCTAGCTTCTCACAAGCTGGTTTAGTTGCATCTCTAAAACCTCCCGAGAAACAGACAACCGTGTAGCCTCTCTCTTTGAGTCCAGCTACTACTTCAGATGCACCATTCATCATTGGCAATGAGGTACAAATCTCTTCTACCTTAGCATAAGGTAAACCCTTAAGCAGTGCCACACGCTCTACCAAAGATGCATAAAAATCTAACTCACCAGCCATAGCTCGTTCAGTAATAGCTACAACTTCTTCTTTAAAACCTAACTCTTCTGCAAAAAAATCAATGGTCTCACCATCCATCAGGGTTGAATCAAAATCAAATACTGCTAATTTCATATATTTATATTACCTCTATGTTATTTTTCGATAGAATTATAGCCAATTACTTGTTAGGATTAAAATTAAATATATGTTTGAAAAATTTTGTAAGAGACTTCATAGCAACAAACCATTTATTACTGTTGAAATTACCCCTCCTCATGGAGCTTCTATTAAACCAACAATTGAAAAAATTAAAGAGCTAAACCTTCATGAAAAAGTAGCTGGTTTTTCTGTTACTGACAACCCTCTTGCCAAACTTAAAATGTCAGGTGTACTCTCTGCTATTCAAGTACAACAGGCTTTTGGAAAACCTGTTATTGCAACTATGAGTATGAGAGACAAAAACAAACTCTCATTACAGTCTACACTACTCGGTGCAAATGATTTTGATTTACGTTGTATTTTAGCACTGACTGGTGACCCAGCAAAATACTCTGACCAACCAGAAGTTAAAGGTGTTTTAGAGCGTGATTCTACCCTTTTATTGAGTATTATATATAAATTAAATAATGGTTTTTCTTACTCAAATAAAGAGCTAAATCCAAAACCAAAACCTATCTACCCTTTTGCCGTTGCAAATGCTTATGCAAAAGATATGAGTCGTTTAAAAAAGAAGATGCTTAAAAAACTTAACTATGGTGCAAGAGGTATCATTACTCAACCTGTCTACGACCTTGAGAATGCAAAAGAACTAATAGAAATTTTTGAAGAGGCGAAATATGAAAGTGTTCGAGATACAGCAAAAGATGCTGAACTGATTTTAGGTCAATTTCCTGTAGTTCGTGCAAGAACAGCAAATTTCATCTCTGACAAAGTTCCGGGCATTACTGTTCCAAAACAGATAATTGAAGAAATGGATTTAGCTGCTATGGATGGTGTGGAGAAGGAGCAAGAGGTTGGGTTTAATATCTCAAAAGCACTTTTTGATAATGTTTTAAAACTACATCCAAAAGTTCACCTCATGACACATAATCGTTTTGATTTATGTTCTGAGCTTATTGGAGACAATTAGTCCACAACATTAAAGTAAAATAACAAATTCAATAAAAAGGGAAAATTATGACGGAACAACAATATATGGAAAAATTTGGTAATGCTTACCAAGGTACAGGAGAGATGCAAAAAATGGGTCAAGATACTTTCTACAGAGATGTTCCAATGGACAATATAGAGTCAGTTACAAGTATGGATCATCCTATTCCATATATGGAGATGGGAAGTAGCTTTTTAATTGGTATGGCTGTTGGATTTTTTATCAAAAAAAGTTTTAAAGTAGTACTTTTCATTTTAGGTTTTTCACTCATTATGATGTTCTTTATGGAGTCACAAGGTGTCTTTACCATTAACGACAAAGTACTAGAAGAGAGCATTACAAATGGTAGTAAATATTTTGACTACTTGGTCTCAGCTGTAAAAGAGAGAATCACAAGTTTTCAGTCTGGTCTTGGTGCAGCAGCTGGTTTTGTAGTTGGTCTTAAATTTGGTTAATCACTAATCCATGAAAATTCTCGTCTCTGCACTAGAACCCTCTTCTAATTTACACTTAAAAGAGGTTCTAAAACATACTTCAAATGTTGAACTTATAGGTATCTTCGACAAGTCGTTAGGTACGCCACTCTATGACATCTCTGAGATGGCAATCATGGGTGTGGTTGATGCCATTAAAAAACTACGTTGGTTTTTTAAAGTAGCAGACGAAATGGTTGAACTTGCTAAAGATGCTGACAAAATTTTACTCATGGACTCTTCAGGTTTTAATTTACCACTTGCTAAGAAACTAAAAACTGCATACCCTAATAAAGAGATTATCTACTACATACTCCCACAAATCTGGGCAAGTCGTCCAAAACGTGCTAAGAAACTAGAACTCTACTGTGACAAACTCTTAGGCATCTTACCCTTTGAAGTAGACTACTACCAAAGCAAAGCCCACTACATTGGTCACCCTCTTTTAGACGAAATTCAAACCAACACAATGAATAATAAAGAGAAAGAGTACATAGCCTTTATGCCAGGAAGTAGAAAAAGTGAGATTAACAGACTTCTACCTATTTTTAAAGAAGTTAGAGCAAAACTATCTCACAAAAAAGCTCTGCTTATTATTCCTAAAACTTTTTCAGATGAAAAGATTTCAAACCTATACGGTAATATTTCAGAGTTTGAAATAGCAAAAGATACTCACTCTGCTCTAGCACAATCTGAGTTTGCCTTCATCTGTTCAGGAACTGCCACACTAGAAGCTGCACTCATTGGTACACCATTTACACTTACTTACATCGCTAAAAAAATTGACTTTTTCATAGGGACAAAACTGCTAGGTATTACGCAAGTTGGTTTAGCAAACATCATCTTGACACATTTTAACAATACAACTCTACACAAGGAACTTCTACAAGAAGAGGTCACCGTTGAAAACTTACTAAAAGAGTATGAAGAGACAGACCAAAGCATTTTTGCAGATAAAGCAAATGAATTAAAAGCCTATCTTTCACATGGTAGTTCAAAAAATGTAGCTCAAATACTAGAATTATAAATCAACTAGTTTTATAAGTAATTCATCCATAAATACTTCATCTGAGCGTTCAGACAAAGAGGAGTTTTCAAGCTTCTCTTGCACCACATTTAATTTTTGGTCAATATAGTCCATAACATCATCTAAACTCTCATACCCCTCTTTTACAGACTTTATATAAGTTCTATTTTTAAGAGGAAAAGTTATGAAGTTTTCATCAATTAGCTCTTCCACTTCGTCAATAACTCTAACTGCATGAGAGAGTGCTTTAAAGTCTACTCCTTTTGCCGAAGCTCTAGCCCTATTTCCAAACTGCTCTTCCATCTCAGTAATTTTTTCTGAAAAGTATTGAATAGTCACCGTTCCTAAAAATCGTTTACCTAATACTTCAACATAAATTCCATCTTTTGTCTCACCAGAACCTCTTGAAGTAGGTGCTGAAACAAACTTTATGTACTTGTATTTCTCTTCTAAAAATAGTGCTTCTATATTTGGAAACATTGTCTCTAATTTCTCAGACCCATGCTCTTTAACCAAGTCATTAAAGTACTCAACAAAAAGATGCAATTCGTTAAAACGTTCTCCACGAACATTATAAACCTTACTTTGACCCACACAATACCCTAAAAATGAGTGAAGATTTTTATTGTAAAACTTCCTATAGTTCTCTACTATCATAGAAGTAAACTCTTTTTTATTATACACTTGTGTATCTTCTCTAAACAAAGAGAACAAAATATCCATTGCCCCCGTCTCACCCTTTTTCAAAAGGTTAAACCATTTATAAACACTAAAAAGCTGTAGATCAATGTCATCTTTAGAGTTCTTAGTATTGTTGTCATTAGAGTTAAAGTTATAGTGTTCCATATCCTCTTTTAAAAGAACTGAGCGTTTATTTGGAATAAATATTCCCTTGTAATCTGTATCTGAGTTCTCATTGTCAGTACCATACAACTTAGAGCCATATTTAGTGACATAAACAACTTTATAATTATATTTATCTTCAAAATCTTTTATAAATTGTTCTATTTTCATTTTTTATACTTTATTATTTTTTTAATATTATATCAAAAGAATATTTGAGAC
>Ga0256827_10001387_pt1 | contig 15446 bp, 11 predicted proteins | sample CV84metaG_FD_185977 | JGI IMG/M metagenome (GOLD analysis project Ga0256827, IMG submission 185977) | Hydrothermal vent microbial communities from East Pacific Rise, Pacific Ocean - CV84 | ecosystem: Environmental > Aquatic > Marine > Hydrothermal vents | place: Pacific Ocean: East Pacific Rise... | reverse complement strand
ATAAGATATTTCTTATCAGAAAAAGTTATAAAAATTAGAACTATATATAAATAAAATATATTTTTTTCGTAAAACTTTCCTTTTACTATTGAATAATTTTTAATTATAAGATATAATAGAAATCAATTAATTACGGAGGAGTAAATATATGAAAAGAATTATTATCATATCAACTTTGGCATCAACACTGCTATTAGCAACAAATGGAGATAACCTTATCTCATTAGGTGCAGAATCAAGAGCAATGGGTGGAACAGGTATAGCTATGGCTATGGGTACAGATTCTGTCTTTAAAAACCCATCATGGTTAGCAGATATAAAAGGTTCACAAGCGATGTTTGGTGCAACTCTTTTTTTACCAGAGGTAAAGGCTAAAAATGGTAACGCAAATGGTCAAGAGGCAACTAGTAAAGCAGATACATCTCTTATTCCTGCCGTATCTCATGCAGGTAGAATTAGTGATACTTTAGCTTATGGTATAGGTATGTTTGGTGTATCTGGTATGGGTGCAGACTATAGAAATGAGAATGGTGCAACACCTCAAGAGAATAAAGGTCTAGCCGATATGAGAACCAATTTCCAATATATGCGTTTTGTGCCATCTCTTGCTTATAAAAAAGAGAATCTTAGAATAGGTGCTGGTTTGACTTTGGCATATGGTGCGTTAGATATGTCAGCAGTTATGCCAACAAACCCACAAGATATGAGTACATATAAACAGCGTGGTGGTGGTATGAGTGATGATTTTGGTTTTGGTGCACAGCTTGGTACGGCGTATACTATCACTCCAAATATCTCAGTGGGTGCATATTATCAAACAGAGATTGCTACTGAGTATGAGGATGTTTTTGATTTCAATATGGATGGTGTTTATGATGATTTAAAACTTAATCAACCTGCTGAATATGGTATTGGAATAGGGTATAAAACCAATAAAATTAGAGCATCTTTGGATATTAAACAGGTAAAATGGTCATCAGCAGATGGATATAGCTCTTTTGGTTGGGATGACCAGACTGTTTACTCTTTGGGTATGGAGTACAAAACTGCTAGTGATTTGGAATTAAGAGCAGGATATAGTCATGCTAACTCTCCATTAGATGATGGTAACTTTAAGGGTGCAACTGTAGGTGGTGCACAGATGAGACCACAAGATATTACTTACTTTAATATGATGGGATTCCCTGCTATCTCAAAAGACCATTATACTGTGGGTCTTGGGTATGAGTTTAATAAAAAAATAGGAGTTGATATCGCCTATGTATACTCTCCAAAAGAGACTCTTAAAGCTATGAATATGCAAGTAACTAATGAGCAACAATCACTTAGTGGTGCATTGAAATATAAATTTGATTAGTCATACTAAAAGGAGTGTTATTTAAAATTGGGTATACTAACTATTACATCATGTAGGGAAGGTATCTAATAAATGAGTAAAACGATTATAAAAATAGCTCTTTATCTAAATGGGTCAAAAAGGTATAAAGAGACAAAAAATTTGTTTTTTAACCTTTTATATAATTCAAATTATATATATAAACGATATTTTGATATTTTTATGATTACTCTTATTCTTTTATCTGTAGGAATTTTGGTTTATGAAGTAAAAAATCCTGTACCACAATGGGTAGATGATTTTGATGTTTATATGGTTACTTCTATCTTCTCTTTAGAGTATCTTCTTCGATTGTGGGTCTATAATGATTTGCATAGAATGGTAATAAAAGAGTATAATGAGTCAATCTTTTTAAACCGTTCTTTTCAGATAAAAATACCTCTAAAAGCTTTTTTTATGGGAAAATTTTCATATATTACTTCTCCATCTGCAATTGTTGACCTTTTGGCAATTTTACCTGCTTATCGTCCATTACGTGTTTTGCGTATTTTTGTACTCTTTCGTATCTTTAAACTTCTTCGTTACACTAAAAGTATTCATCAATTTATTGAAGTTTTTGCTACCAAACGTTTTGAGCTAGTGACATTACTTTTTTTACTCTTTTTTATTGTAATTACAGCAGGAGTAGCTATCTATGTTTTTGAAGAGAAAGCTAACAACAATATCAACTCTCTCTTTGATGCTATCTATTGGGCTTTGATTACTATATCCTCTGTTGGATATGGAGATATTTCACCTGTAACTCCAGCAGGGCGTGTGGTATCTATGTTAATTATTATCTCGGGTATTGCTATGATATCATTTGTTACCTCTGTTATTGTTTCTGCTTTTTCAGAGAAGCTAAGTGAGTTAAAAGAGGGTAGAATAGTTGAAGAGATTAATAAAAATGAGAATTTTATAATTATTTGTGGTTATGGACAGATGAGTAGAATGTTTTTACGAGAGGGAGGTATTCTCTCTGCTACATATGTGATTATAGAAAAAGATAAAAATCGTGTAGAGATGGGGATAAAGGAGGGGTATAATATCATTCAAGATGATGCAAGTAGACATGATGTTATTTCAAAGTTTAATATCTCTAATGCTAAAATTACGCTGTTAGCGTTAACAGGAAGTGATATTAATAATATATATATTACATTAAATGCAAAATCTCTATCTAAAAATATAAAAGTAATTGTTCGGGCCACAAACGATAGGATGGGTAAAAAAGCTATCTTAGCAGGTGCAGACAATGTTGTATTACCTAATATTACAGCCAATAAAATTCTTCTTTTTGCTATTACACAACCTGCTATATATAGAGCTATATATGATATTATGACTGGTCAGCATCTCGCTCATCTTGATGAGATTCCTACACTTTACTATTATAAATTAGTTGGTAAAAAACTTAAAACAATTGATTTTAAAAGATATCAGCTATTGTTTATAGGTTTTGAGTGTGCTAAAAGAAAAAAATTTATATTTAATCCCTCTTTAGAGTTAGAGATTGCTAAAGGTGATATACTGCTTATTATGGGGAGAAGAGTTAGTATAGAGTATTTTAAACAGTTACATGAGGAGGTAAGTATATGAGTAATAAACAAAGAGCATTTCTATTTGGGTATAGTAAAAGAAGTAAGTTTTTAATAGAAGAGTTAAAAAAAAAGAGCTTTTTGTTATCTGTTATTGCATCTAGTAAAGAAGCATATAATCAAGCAAAAGAGGATGGTCATATAGATATTCTTCAGTTGGATATTACGGATGATGAGGCATTAGAACGTTTAAATGTATCAGAAGATGACTATTTAGTTTCATTACTAGAAGATAACCATTTTAATGTTTTTTTAACTCTCTCTCTTCATTCACTTTTTCCTAAAAATAAAATTATTGCACTCTCTGACTCTTCGCATACTACTCAAAAACTTAAAATGGCAGGAGCTACTAAGGTGATTGATATTTATCAAGTTAGTGCTAATCGCATTCATAATATTTTACATAAACCTTTGGCAACTAAAGTTATAGAGAAGCTATTTTCTCCTGATACTACCTTCTCACTTAGAGAGATAACAATCTCTAGCTCCTCTCCTCTTCAGAATAAAATGGTAGATGATATAAACTTTTTTAAATATGGAATTATTTTAATTGGAATGATAGATAGACAGTTAAGTCAGCAGTTTATATTTATTACAAGTGGATTAGAGCATGAGTTAAACTATAATGATGTTATGGTCTGTATTGGTTATGATAAAGATTTGGATAGATTTGAAGCAGATAATCAATGAAGATAGTTAACCTTAAATAAGTTTAAGAGATATAAAGTCTTAAATGAGTATTATTTTTATAAAAGGAATAAAATGCTCTTTAAGCTTATTGTTGCAACAATATTAACAGGACTCATTAGTGGATTTTTTATTACTTTTTATGAATTTTTAATTATATTTTTAAGTCATTACATCTTTATGGGTGACCCTTTTAAAACTATTCCAACTTTACCTATTTGGTATATCTATTTTGTACCTATTATGGCTATGTTCATTGTTAATTATATTGTTTCAAAAGATAAAGCTATCTGTGAATATGGTGTAAGTGAAATTGCTGAATCTGTTATTGAGAATAGAATGATATTGAGTATCAAAGCTCTTTTTTTGAAAGTTATTGCATCTGCTTTATCTCTTGCTAGTGGTTTTTCTGTAGGTACAGAGGGACCCTCTGCTGGGATTGGAGCGATGATTGCCTATCAGATACATAAACTATTTAGACTCCCTGTAATGCTTATAAAAATGATGATTAGTGTTGGAGCAAGTAGTGGAATTGCTGCTATATTTGGAACACCAATTACTGGTATAGCCTTTGCAATTGAACATATAGCTTATCAGTTTTTTAAACAGTATATCGGTTATGTAATTTTATCTTCAGTTATTGCATTTGCTGTTACCTCTCAATATTTGGAGATTATTACTTTTAGCCATTCCATAGGTAGAGATTTAAGATATAACTATATTGTACCTATGTTACTATTTATCCCTTTTATTACACTCTTTATCTACTTTTATCTTTTTATGAAAAAGATTCTATTACACTTTATTGACCTTAAACTATTTAAGATACTTCCTGCCTATAGAAATCATGTTTTTGCAATACTAGGAGGTAGTGTGATTGGTACTGTTTTACTTATAGAACCTCATGCTGCTTTTTCTGGAAAAGAGGTCGTGATGCATCTTATGAATAGTGAAGACCATATATCCTTGATTCTTATTTTTACAATTATTCTATTGCGTATTGTGGGAACAACCACCTCTATTTACTCTAATGCTGTAGGAGGCGTATTTCTACCATTAATGAGTATTGGAGCTTTAGTTGGATATGGGTTTGGAGAGTTAATTATTGTAGTACATCATTTTGATATAGAGCCTTTCTATTTTGCAGCAATTGGGGCTTCTGTTTTTATGGGAGTTTTGATGAAATTACCTTTAACAGCAGTAATTCTATCTTTAGAGACGACATTTGATTATAACGTAGTTATTGCAACAGGTATCTGCGTAGTCTTAGTAAACTATCTATCAAATTTATACTTTGATATCAAGAAAAACTATGCTACTAAAGCAGATAAAATACAAATGGTAGAGTAGTTATAAACTATCTCTGCCTTTTTTTAGAGAGGATATAACTCTGTTTACGGTATCCATATCAACAGACTTTTCATTAAATACTAGTTGAAATTTTCTTCTCATTGGAGTATTATTAATTTGGGATTTGTATAGCTCTTTATATGTTAGTTCACTCTCTATTGCAAGTTTTGATACAATAGCTACAGTGGGATGCTCTTTATTTGGTTTAGCCCATTTTACACTCTGTATCATTGCAGTAGGGTTTCCAATTTCAACAAGAGTATTAAAGCTTTGGTATGAGAGATTAAATTGCTTTAAAAAATCTGAAACAAATGCTCTGGTTAATGTTCCCTCTGGACGACAGATAAGTTTACATGAGGCTATCTCCTCTTCTCCAAATGTATCTGGAAGTGGTTTTTTGGAACAGACAACCAAATCATCACTCATCCACTCTTTAAAAACAAGCTCTTTGTCCTCTAAAGGAGACTCAATTAAACCTAGGTCAAATTTTCCAGTTTTAAGCCCTTTTAATATCTCATCACATGGAATTATAGAGAGTTGTATTTGTTTTCCAACTATCTCTTTTATCTCATTAATAGACTCTCCTGGAAGAATATATGAACCAATTGTATATGATGCTGCTAGTCTGTATGTTGTTGAAATATCTTCCACCATTAATGTCTCACCTTATATATATTATTATTATATCTTATGCTAAGCTAATTTTATCATATTTTAGCTGTAAGGTAGAAAAAATGTAGAAAAAAAGAAGTTTCAGACAAATATGTAAAGAAATAACACATTTGTCTAAAATGGAGGAGTTACGAATTACTCCTCTTTTTTGTCCATAGCTTTAGTATTATCCATAAGCACAGGAACAAAGATAAGCGATACAAAAACAGCGGCTACTGTACCTGAAATAAGTGCAACACCTAACCCACCAAAGATAGGGTCTCCTGCGAGTAGGGCTGAACCTAGAATAATTGCAACAGCAGTTAGCATAATAGGTTTAGCTCTCGTAGCTGCAGCTATAGCAATAGCTCTTGTTTTCTCAATTCCCTTATGGTTAATAAGCCCCATTGCAAAGTCTATAAGAAGCAGAGAGTTTCTTGAACTAATACCCATTAGGGCAATAAAACCAATCAGAGATGTTGCCGTTAAGAAGAATGTTTGTGGTGTAAACATATCCATTACCCAGTGACCAACAATAACACCAATAAGTGATAAGAACGAACCAATAAGGATAATTCCACTTAGTGCAAAACTTTTATAATAGATAACTAGCAAGAAGAAGATAAGTATGAGAGCAGCAATAAAGGCAGCACCCAAATCTCTAAATGTATCTAGTGAAACTTTCATCTCTCCATCCCATCTAAGCAAGAATTTTTCACCTGTTTTTTTATCAGTTAAATATAGGTCAAACATATATGTAGTAAATCCTGCTTTTTTAATATCATACTGTTTTGAAAAATATTTTAGCATAGTCTCACGAGCATCAAGTAGTGGATAGAGCTGTGACACCATATCTGTCTCTGCAATAACATTTATGACACGCTTAAGGTCTTTGTGCATAATCATAGGAGTAGATTTGACCTTTTTAATATTTACCACTTCAGAGAGTGGAACCATCATTCCTCTCATATTCATAAGATTTAGTGATGATAGTTTTGCTTTTAGAGAATTTATTGAACCAGATTGAAGTTCACTTGTCTCTTTGCTAAGAACCAAAAAGATTGGTATTTGACTTGAGTGGTGAGCAGAGTTTTTAGTCGCAATTACCATACCCTCAAAGGCTAGATAGAGTATATTATTTACCTGTTCCATACTTAATCCACTTCTTGAAATCTTTTCACTATCAGGAACAAGATTAAATTTTTCAAAAATATCATCTGCCATAATATCAATATCAACTAATCCTTTAGTATTAGCAAGAATTTTAGACACTTCAACGGATAGTTTTCTGCTATGTTCGATATTATCTCCAAATACTTCAACAACAATAGAAGCTAAGGTAGGTGGTCCTGATGGTTGCTCTATAAGCTTGATTGATGTGTTTGGAATAACCTTTGAACACTTCTCTGCGATAACAGGTCTTAGGCGTTGAGTCATTAAAAAAGATGGCTCTACTCTTTCATGTTTATCTGTTAGGTTAATAGCAATTTCAGCAACATTTTCAGTTCTTTTCATACTAGCACCTTTGACAAGTCCAGCATAATCAAGAGGAATACCCTGTCCATAAAATGCTTCCATATTTAGAATTTCAGGCTCTTGTCGTAAGATATCAAGTACACATGAAGCCACTTTCTTAGTTTGATGTATAGAGCTTCCTGTTGGTGTATCAATATATACAGAGTAGGTATTGGCACTTTTCCCTGGTAACATTTTTGCTAAAACAAGCTTGTTGGTTAGCATTGTTAAGGTAAAGAAAAAAACCACTGCTGTTGAGATGATAATAAGGAATTTGATAATTTTACTACTTAATGAAAAATAGAGAATTCGTTCAAATAGACCTACTTTATGATTTTTATCCATTATTTATCTCCATGTTTAGGTTTTTTTAGTAGTTTTAAACTTAGGTAAGGCGTAAATATATACGCAACAATAAGTGAAGCAAATAGTGCAACAGGAACATTATATGGGATAGGTTTCATAAATGAACCCATCATTCCACCAACAAATGCCATTGGAACCATAGTCATAATAATTGCTAAGGTTGCAACGTTAGTAGGACCTCCAACTTCATCTGTAGCCTCAACTAGAAGTGCATCCATCTCTTTATCCTTTGCACTCTCCTCATGTAGGTGTCTATGAATATTTTCAATAACAATAATTGCAGCATCTACCAGCAGACCCAAGGATAGTAGAAATGCGAATAGTGTAATCCTATTCATGGTTTGACCACTAATATATGCAATAAATAGAGTAATAGCAAGAATTGCAGGGACAGAGAATGTAACAATTATTGACTCTCTCCACCCCAATGCAAAGATAAGCATAACAGCAATAATAAGAATGGTAATAACAAGGTGATGCATCAGCTCATTAACAGCCTCATTTGCTCTATCTCCGTAGTTTCTTGTAACAAGATATCCTATGCCTAACTCTTCAAACTTCTTATGATACTCATGTAGCATCTCATCAACATCTTTTGATACAAAAACAGCATTTGTTCCTGCTAATTTTGCAATACTTAGAGTTACTTGTGGGATATCTTTGGAGAATGGGTTAGTAGCATTATTATCTTTTCTAAAAATCAAATCAACATCTTTAAAATTCTGTTTATCAATACCAACTTCAACTTTTGCAATATCTCTTAGATAGATAGCTGAACCCATATATTGTGCTACCATAACATTTTTAACATCAGCAATACTCTCAATAGCATTAGTAATACCAAAGATAACCAATTTTCCATTAGTACTTCGTCCTTTAACACTAGGTACAGATACTGCTAATGATTGAATAGCTTTCATCAACTGTCCCATGGAGAGGTGATATGCAGACAGTTTTCCCATATCTACCTCAACATTAAACTGCTCAATATGCTCCCCTTTAAGAGTTGTTTTTGCTACATTTTCAATGGCATTAATTTTATGTTGAAGTGCTTTGACTTCTTCTAAAAAATCATAATGGTCTAATTTAGAGTTTGGTTTTTGATATAGTGCAACAGTCATAATAGGTACATCAATATCAATATCAAATGGTTTGATAATTGGTTGCATTGTACCTTTTGGAAGTTTGTCCATATTCTGCATTACTTTATCATAAAGTTTAAGGTTTGAGTCCTCTCTATTCTCTCCAATATAGTACATAACATTTACTATACCTACATTATCCAGTGCCATTCCATAGACATGCTCAATTCCTTGAACTTCACGCATCTTTTTCTCTAGTGGTTTAACAATGACATTCTCTATCTCACTAGGAGTAACTCCTGGCATAGGTACAATGATTGACCCACCAGATATAGCAATTTGAGGGTCTTCCTCTCTTGGCATGGTATTTAAAGCAATCCAACCAATAGCAATGAGTACAATCCCCAAAACAGCAGTAAGAGGATTTCGGAGAAATCCTATTGCTAATTTACCTGCAACATCTTTTATCTCATATGGTTTATTTGGCATTATTAACCTTTTATATAGACTTTAGCATACATACCTGGATAGATAGATTTGCCTTTTTTGTTAAATTTAACTTTCATCTTAAACTTATGAGTCATAGGGTTTGAGTTTGGAATAATAGAGTATATTTTTCCTGTAGATTTAAAACTAATAGATGGAATTTCAATATCAACTTTTTTCCCTAATCTTATATACTTAAGATTGCTTTCGGAGATTTCAACAATAATACTAAGTCTACTTAAGTCTGTCAAGATAACACCTGGCATTCCAGGTATTGCCATCTCTCCTACATTTAGTTTCTTCATAATAATAACACCATTATTTGGCGCTCTTAGTTTTAGGTAGTTATATTGGTTCATTACCTCTTTTTTCATAGCTTTTGCCTGTGATACCTGTTTCTCTGCAATTGCAACCATATCATCCATGTTATCAGCTGCAAGTTCCAGATTCTCTAGCTCATATTTTGAGACCATTCCTTTTCTATATAGTCTCTGAAATCTTCCCAAGTTTGTAAGAACATTGTTTTTTTGATTTCTATTCATCTGAAGAGCAAGTTCTGCTTGAGATATACCCAAATCTACCTGCTCTCTTTTTGAGTCAATCTCTTTTGAGTCAATTCGGTAGAGAAGTTGCCCTTTTTTTACAATATCTCCCTCTGCAACATTCATCTGTTTTACAATCCCCATATAACGGCTTGTAATCATCTTCTGATTATCTGATACAACTGACCCTGCAAGTTCAAGCTCTACCGCATTTAGCAGTGTTGAGGCTAACAGTGAGCCTAGCATTAATCCCTTGATAAATCGTTTCATATGTTTTCTCCTTTTTCAATGATACTATTTAGTTCAAATACCTTTGTGTTTCTTACATTTTTTTCAGTTAAAAGTTTAAGAAGTATCTCTAGCTCTTTTGACTGTTTTATAAGTACATCTGAGATTGATGATAATCCCTCTTTGTAACGCTCTTGATATGTCTCATAAACTTTAGTTGCAAAACGTAGTTGTGTCTCTAAACTCTCGATTTGAGAATCACTACTTTTTATCTCAGTTACAAATTTTCTTACTTGAAGACGAATTCCCTGTTTCGCAAGATTCACCTGCTCTTGTACTTTCATATTTTCAACTTTAGATTTCTCTATATTATTAGCATCCATACCACCATTATAGAGATTCCATTTTGCTTGTAATCCTATTGTATAAAAATCTTTATCAAAGAAATCATTAAATGGATTGTTATCAGCTGAACCATACTCTGCCATAGCACCAACCTCAGGAAGATAGTTTGCCTCTTGAAGTTTTATTGCCATATCTGTAACCTCTAAACCAAGAGATGCTTTTTGAATATCAATGTTATTGTTATATATTTTCTCTTCATTAACAATAGGCATTGGTGCTTTCTCCTCTATAACCTCTATAGACTTCACATCTTGGTTAAGTAGAAAAGATAGATAGTGATATGCTAACTGTTTGTTGTAAGATGCTTTGTTTAACATACTCACTGCTTCAGATTTTCTAGCAGCTACCTCAAGCTCATCAAGACTTTTTGCATATCCCTCCTCTTTCATAGCTGATACTATCTCTTGTAGTCTATCTATATTACTTATTATATTAGTTAAATTGGTAATATAGTTATTAACTAGAGAGATATCATAAAAAGTTTTGTTGACTTGAAACTTTTTTTCACTAATAAGTTTAGATGTATCAAGTTGACTCATACGGTGCATAGCTTTAGTAATTTTGTCATATTGGTCAAGTTTTCCACCTGTATATAGTGGTACTAGATAGTTTAATGTTGTCTGAAAATGGTTTCTTGTTTCAGGATGGTTTAGATTGTCTGGTGGGTCAGTATACATTCTTCCTGCTGCTGCCATATCTCCATTTTGTGCAGCTCCTGCATTATTCATAAACTCCTCTGCTCCAAAATCTCCAAAGGTTGCCTCTCTACTCTTTAGCTTAAATCCAAAAACATTCCCTGCGTCATTTGAACGTGCTGCTTTAAAAGTTATATCAGCCTTTCCATATCTGTGACCTTGTGCAATCTTATTTTCAAAAGCTTTCATCTGCTCTTGAAATTTAGAAATTTTAATTTCAAGGTTATTATTTTTCATAATATCAAGTGCTTGTGGAAGGGATAACCCCTCTATACCTCTTTTACCAGAGGTATCACAAACTATGGTATTTGTACTAATAATTGTAGGGCTTTGCAGTTGATTTTTAATCTCCTGCCATTCACTATCCTCTTGGATATTAATATCAGAGACCTTTGACTCTTTTTGTATCGAAGTGTCTTCAGAGAGCCTAGCTCTTCTTGGTCTGATACTATTTGTTTCTGATAAGTTTGTTGAGGGTTCTGAATTGGCTATTCCTAGCCACTCCTCATCAGACATATTTTCCTTAGAACTATCTGCCATAACTGCTAATGGTAACATTAGTAGTAATACTAGAGATGGTTTTATCATATACTTTTCCTTGTAATTGAGAAATCAAAATGATTATAACTTACGTTTTTGATAAAAATAAATTATATAAAAAACATTATATCTACATAAACTGATATTTATCATTATAATTGAATTATGAATTTTTTGAATAAAAATGAGGTAACAGATTAAAAAGTCTCATAAAATTTTAAATTTATGAGTACTTTTGATGCTTTTTTGAGATTTAAACGCTTACGAATGATACAGAAAGACATGCATCAAGCTCTGAAAGTTCTTTTAATAGCTTTTCACTCACAATACCATCTACTTTAATAACGGCTAGTGCTTGTGTTCCTTTGTCTCTTCCTAGTCTAAAGTCAGAGATATTAATATTATTATTTGCAATGATATGTCCTACATCACCAATAACACCAGGAATATCAGTATTTCTAAATAGAATCATTGTTCCTTTTGGGATAAGGTCAAGCATATATCCATTTATCTCTATAATTCTAGGAGATGTTTCACCTAGTACTGTTCCAGATATAGTAAAGATATTATCTTTTGTAGTTAATTTTATACTAATCTTATTTTCAAGACCAGAGTTATTTATCTGTTTCTCTTTTATAATATTAATTCCACGCTCCTCTGCAACAAATTCAGCATTGACATAGTTTACAGAATCTTCAAGTGTTTGGGAAAGTATACCAACGGTAGCAAATGTGGAGAGAGAGTCTATATGCTCTGATACAGCACCCTCTGTAGTAATTTTTATACTTATAATATTTGCTTTGTTCGCTTGTGCTGACATATGACCCATTTTTTGAATAAGTTCCAAATATGGTCTTAAAAAATTAGGAAGCTCACTCTCTTTTATAGGTAAGTTCAAAGCATTTGGAAAAGAGATTCCTTTTGCTGCTTCAATTGCATTTTGGGCAGCTTGAATAGCAATGTTTTTTTGAGACTCTTTAGTATTTGCTCCAAGGTGAGGAGTTACTGTTACATTATTTAAGTCTAATAGAGGGTGTTCTATAGCAGGTTCTTTGTTAAAAACATCAACTCCTGCCATATGAATTTTGCCTGAAGTTAATCCCTCTAAAAGAGCATCTTCATTAAATAATCCACCTCTAGCACAGTTGATTAGTACAACACCATCTCTCATTTGGGCAATCTCATTGCTACCAATCATCCCAATAGTCTCTTCATTTTTAGGAGTATGTATTGTGATTATATCACAGGCTAAGATATCTTCAAAATTAGTAGTATATCCAATATCTAAATCAGTTGCTTTAGATGAGCTGATATATGGGTCATAAGCGATAACATCCATCTCAAATGCTTTAGCTCTTTTTCCTACACGTGAACCTATATTTCCAAAACCTATAATACCTAGTTTTTTATCTTTAAGTTCAGTTCCATACCAATCTTGTCTTCTCCATACTCTATCTAGTTTTAGATTATTATGTGCATATGGAAATTGGCGTACACATGATAGCATATGTGTCATCGTAAGCTCTACAGCTGCGATGGTATTAGCAGTTGGTACATTCATAATGACTATACCTTTTTTACTAGAGCCTTCTATGTCAACATTATCAACACCAACACCAGCACGTACAACTGCTTTTAAATCTTTACAGTTATCTAAAAAAAAATGGTCTACATCAGTGGAAGAGCGAGTAATCGCAACATCAGCTTTTGGGATAATCTCTGTTACGAGTTTATCCTTAGGCTCATCGGCTGCATTAATTAAGTTTATTTGGGGGTCATTTGCGAGTATATCCAACCCTGTTTGGTGGATATGGTCGCAAACTACAATAGTAAGTTTAGGCATTTTGTCTAGGAAACCTTATTTTTTTAGTTGGTCTTTAAATACATCACCAAGAGTCATACTGTCATCTTGTTGTTCATTAAGTTGTTCAAGTGCTTCTCTCTCTTCTTGTCTTTCAAGTCTTTTAACTGAAACTCTAATTCTATCATTTGCAGCATCTAAGAAAGAGATAACAGCTCTAATAGTTTGACCTTTTTCAATTTCATCCTCTTTAAGTGGACCTAAATCATCAAGTCTAAGAAGTGCATCAACACCATTTTCTATAGAGATAAAGATACCAAAATCTTTTTTATCTTTTACAGTACCTTCAACAATATCTCCATTTTTATGTGTTTTTGCAAACTCTGCCACAGGAGATGGCTCTAGTGCTTTTTTAGATAGTGAAACTTTTCCGTTAGCTTTATCAATTTTGATAATTTTAACTTCAACTTCATCACCTTTTTTCAATACATCTTTAGCATTGATACCTTTATCCCAAGATATCTCTTGGTTATGAAGTAGACCCTCAACAGCACCAATTTTAACAAATGCACCAAAATCAGTAATAGATGATACCGTACCTGTAATTACATCATTAGTTTTGTTTGCAGATGCAAATTGGTCAATTGGTTTTGGAAGAAGTGTTTTTCTTGAAACTCTAAGTCTTCTTTGAATCTTATCAATTTCGATAATTTCAACATCAATTTTTTGGTCAATTTCGATGTAATCTTGTGGATGTTTAACATTTTTGTCCCAAGAGATTTCAGATACGTGTAAGAACGCTTCTAAATCTTCACCAAGGTCAACAAATACACCATAAGGCTCAATATTTGAAACAGTTACATTTACAGTATCACCAGCTCTTAGAGTATTGTCGATATCTTTCCATGGGTCAATACTAGCCTCTTTGATAGATAGAGATAGGTGTCTTTTCTTTTTATCATAATCAATAGCGATAACATTAACTTCATCATCCTCTTTGTAGTATTTAGATGGGTTAACAGGACCTTTGTGAGAGATTTGAGAGTAGTGAACAAGCCCGTCCATACCACCAACATCAACAAACATACCATATGAAGTAATTTTTTTGATAACACCACGAACAACTGCTTTGTTCTCTAGTAACTTATCTACTATCTCTTGTGTTTCAGCTTTATCTCTTTCGATAAGCTCTTTTCTTGAAACAACAACACTACCTTTTTCTTTATCAACTTTTACAATAAGTGCTTTTACTTTTTTTCCAATTGGGTTGATTTTATGAGAGATGTATGAGAGTGTTCTTGGCATAAAAAACTCTAAACCAGAAACTTCTACTACAAAACCACCTTTATTTTTCTTAGTGATTTCACCTTCAATGATGTACTCTTCTTCATCATCATACTCTTCGATAAATTCTGCGAGTGCTGCTCTTTTTTCTGCTAATTCATATGATACGCTTGGACGCTCACCTCTGAACCCTGTAATAACAACAGTGATAGTCTCACCATTTTCAAAAAGTAGAGAACCATCTTCATCTCTGATTTGGTCAAGAGACATAATCGCTTCATTTTTACGACCTACATCAATAACAACTTGGTTCTCTTCTTCATCTATTTTTACAATAACACCATCAACTAAATCACTACTTGAATCTGACTTTTTAAACGACTCCTCGAGCATCGCTCCAAAATCTACATCTTCTATTTCGATATCTTCGAATTTCATACTTACTAATCCTTGCCTAGCCTAATTTTGGGCTAATTATACTATATTTTGATTAATATGAAATAAAAAGATGTGATAATTTTAACTCTTAGTTAGTGGCTTTGATTTTTTTAATTTCATTGATAACATTTTGTACAATCCAATCGGGTGTTGATGCTCCAGCAGATATTCCACATAGCTGTTTATCCTTAAACCACTCTGTTGATAACTCTGATTCATTCTCTATAAGATATGAGTCTTTGCAGAAGTAGCTAGAGATACTATGTAGTTGTTTTGTATTTGAGGAGTGTTTTCCACCAATTACAATCATAACATCTGCATCTTTTGCCAAATCAGAAGCTGCATCTTGATTTTCAAATGTTGCGTTACAGATAGTATTGAAAACACGAACCTCTTTATGTTT
>Ga0256827_10001386_pt1 | contig 15451 bp, 24 predicted proteins | sample CV84metaG_FD_185977 | JGI IMG/M metagenome (GOLD analysis project Ga0256827, IMG submission 185977) | Hydrothermal vent microbial communities from East Pacific Rise, Pacific Ocean - CV84 | ecosystem: Environmental > Aquatic > Marine > Hydrothermal vents | place: Pacific Ocean: East Pacific Rise... | reverse complement strand
TACTCAAATGTAAGTAAAGCAAAACTTACACAAGGCGTGAATCAAGCCGGATAGCCTTTCGCTATAGAAGAACACTTCTATTTAGTTAGGAAAGTAAATCCACCTCATTCATGGGGTGGTTGATTAAATTCTTCAAATGTTTTACCATTTTCCGCGATTGAACTTTTTATATCAATTATATTTTTATCCAAAATAAATCCTTGTGTATTATTTATTTCCATAATACCTATTATTTGCTTTAAAACAGCTTACTGCAAAGAAATTATTTCTTTTTATGAATTATATTTCCAAAATCACTCCAGACTTCTTCCAACAATTGTTTTGTTTGTAATTTATAGAATAAATTAGTAAAAGTTTTGTTTTCAAAACCCTCTATATTTAATTTTATTTTATACATTTTTAATAACTGCGGTTGATTATTGGCAGAGCCTATTTTTTTTGATTTATTGGTTACCAGAGTTAATAATTCATTATATTCTAATAATAATAATTTTATACCTAAAGGGTCTATATTTTTTCCTTTAATAGACCATTGACCTTTATATTTAAACATTTTTAACATATCATTTTTATCCTTTTATATTTTATAGTATATTATTAATTCTGAAGAAAACCTTAAAAACTATAGAGTTTTAGGGGTTCCTTTAGAATTCAGTATTTTATAAGGTTATATTAGATATAATTTTTTACAAAAAAATATAAGGGATATATAATGTCTAATATAAAATTAAAAGCATTTCATCTTAAAAATAAAACTATTTATCCGGTTAGAAAAATAGAATTTAATAACCCTTTAAATATCTACACTTTAGCTAAAAAAGATAAAACAGATTTAGTCGTAGACGACACAGAAACTACTATTTTACAATTTACCAATTATAGTGACAATAATAACATTGAAATTTATGAAGGTGATATTTTTCAATGGGCGAAGGATTCTTATGGTATTGTTTCAATAGTTAAAGGTCAATGGGTATTTTCAAATAATAATGGGTATTTTAGTGTCAATGGGTATTGCAAAGATGGTGTAGTCGTAGGCAATTTTTATACAGATATTGATTTATTAAATCATCAAGATTTAGTAAATATTACATTTTAAAGGATTTTTATGGCAATGTACGATTTTGATTCACCTAATTTATATAGTTTAGATTTAGAGAAAAAATATGATTTAAATAAAGAAGATATATATTATGTCGCTTTTTATCATCAAGGAAAGTTTCATTCTAGACCTATCCAAATTATAGGTAAAGCGTGGGGAGTTTATAATCATAATTATAGTGAAATTATTAGAGAAGAAACAGATTGGAAATACATTTTTAAAACAAAAAATATTTTTTCTAAAAAAGCAGAAAGACAAATAATATTTAAAGATGATAGTGGGTATGGATTTGATTCCTTAAATATTTTTCTTATTGGTAGAACAAAAGACGAAGCTATTTTAAGAAGTATTTTATTTAATATCGGGAACACTATTAACTTAAAAGACCATGAACTTATGATGTTACAAAATGAATCTGATAAATATCAAAAAGAACAACCTATTTTGTTTGACTATATCAGTTCAAGAGATGATTTTAAAATAGCACATGCTTGTGGAAATTTTATGGATAATTTTAAAAAAATATTTGTAAATAACAAAGATGATATTTTAAATGAAGAATTTTTTACCTAAAAAAGAATAGGAATATAATATGAGTTATACAGAATTATTTACAGTAAACAAAAAAGGTGATATTGAAAGTCATAGTATATTTTCTAATTCACACTTAGGAGCTGCACTAATATGGAATATTATTGCTAATAAATATTATCAAACAAATTATTACCACATTCAAGATTTAGATAATCCAGAAGCCAAGTTTTGGAAATTAGCTTATCAAGAAGATATACCTATATATATTAAAATGGTTTTGTTTTCAACTTATGATGAAATAATTATACAAAAAGAAGATTTCCCCTTACTTATTCAATCTTTTAAAGAATTTTATGATAAAGAATTTACAGAGATTGATAAAGAAAATCGAAATACAGGTCATCTTTTAGAATACATAGAAACGATAGAAAAACTTATTAGTAAGAGAAATATTTTAGGTATTGCTTGGAATCAAACTAGTGTAAATTGTAATCCTTGGATTTATGAAACAGAAATAGAAGAAGATATTGAAAATAATATTGAATATGAATATTTAAATGAACCATATAATATCTTTAAAGGAACAAAGCATTCTTTTGTTCCTTTAAAAGTAAAAACTTAATTCGAAAATTAAATATTTATCATATTAGTTAAATTTTTCTTTTGAAACTTTGTCATATATCCATTCTGCTATAAGTTGTAAATCTTTTTCCGGAACTTCTATTGTTGGCATTAAGTCATAAGGGTTCGTGCCTGTATTATCATATATAGAATAATCAAAAGAAGGATTTTTAACATACTCTTTTATAAAAGAAATCATAGTAAATCTTTTAATATCTTCATCCGGAACTAATATATTTTCCTTCATACGATTAGACACGTCTAACATAGACGGTGCAAACCTAATACCCTCAGTTAATTCACTCACATGTTTTAAATTATGACACAACATACAATGTTTTTCAAATAAAATTTCACCTTGTGGTTTTACTTTCAAATTTTTAATTTGTTCAGGTGCTTCAGGAGCGATGGCAAATGCAGTAGTAGTTAGTGTTTGTAATAACACCATTGATAATAATATTTTTTTCATAAATATCCCTTTTTTAATATAGTAATTTTAATATTATATCAAAATATAAAATTATTTAAAAGTTTATATTAAATTTAAAGAGGATATAAAAGTTTTTTTATAATATTTTAATATACCTGATAAACCAGGATATGAATTGATTTCTATTATTTGCGGATTCATACTAACGGAAAAATCAATACCTAATTCTATATTAGCTTCTGGATTTTTTTCTTTTAATATCTCTATTATTTTTTTTGCTTGATTTATATATATCTCTTTATTTTTCGGCTGAAAAAAATATCCACCATTATTAAAATTAGATAGAAAAGAATTATCATTCTTTATCCCATATACATACAACTTATCCAGTATATAAGATACCCTCACAGTCATTCCATTAGTATCTTGTATATAATCCTGAATAATATAATCTTCTTCTTTAATAACACCCTTAGAATCAGTTATTTCATTATTTAAAATATTCATCATCTCTTTTAAAGAACTGATTAAATAAACACCAATACCTTTTGAGCCATATCTTTCTTTTAATACCAAAGGGTAGGAATATAAATGTATATTAGCTGTTTTGAATTTTTCTGTTTTAGGAAAAGCTATATTCTTATCTTTTAAAAACAAAGCTGTATTATATTTATCACGTGCGATGTCTCTTGTTATATTAGTAGAATATAGAATATTGTTATTAGTATTAAATTTATTATATATTTTTTTCTTCATTAATGCTGTTACAAAAATACCATTTATAAGAAAACAATTTTGATATTCTTTTTGTAAAATATCTTCAATCGATACCCATTCAAATAATACATTATTCTCTATTGCTACTTTTTCATATTCTTCAAAAGTAGTAAGATACCGTTTTTCTGAAGTAGAATATTCAGAAATAGATGCTACTGCACTCTTTTTATTTATTGTATAAATAGCAACTATTTTATTTATCATTTATATGTTATTTCTCAATAGAACATTTTTTAGTAATCATACACAATGGACAAAATTTTACTATACCGGCTATAAGAGGTGCTACACCCAATAAAAATAATGGTTGAAAATCACCAACTGTATACGTATAAACACCATAGGTTATTAAACTTACACCCAACACTATTCTAAATTTGTTACAAAAACTTCTTACTTTATTAAAATTCATTTTATCACCTTTTTATATGTATTATAATATATATTACTTAAAATAGTCCTAATCTCTTTTTAAGGTAAAGCGATTATAATATATGTATTAAAACAAAAAAAGGAAAATAAAATGAGTACAAAAGAATTTCAAAATAAATTTGATAGCGAATTAAACAACCCAGGTAAAGTAGTAAGAGTTATTAAAACAGCAAATGTAAGAGCAACAGGTGTTGGTGCAGAAGATAGTGATTCACTATATGAAGTAGGTATGCCAGTTATAACTTATAATGGTATTGATGAAAATGGGCAACCAGTTAAAGAAATTTCACAATGGAATGACGGAACAGCAGTTCAATTAAAAGAAGATGCAGTTGTATATTCACAAGATTACCCTATATTAGATGAAAATGGTGAAGCACTTATGGGTGACTATAATGAAGCCGGTGAGTTCATACCTAATCCTAATGGTTCAGTTGCTTTATACAATGTTTGGACTTCAAATGTAGAACATGCTGAAAAAAATTATGGTATTACACCAACTACAAAAACACAAGTTGTGTCAAAATTAGATTTAATCAAAAATGTTGAAGATTTAGAACAATATTCAGCTTATGCTGTTATTTTAAAAAGTGGAACTGTTATTACTTCGGATGGTAAAGATTTTAATTTTAATGCGAAAGACGCAGCAGTTATTGACTCCAATGATGATGAAATGACTATTAAAGGCATCGAAAGAACTATTTTTGATGCGACATATACTTCTTTTGAAACTATGAAAAAGAAAATTGAAAAAGGTCAAACGACAGGCGCACAACCAAAATAAAACAATCAAATGTATTGATATTTAAAATATCGATGCATTTACCAATCAAATAATAATACACTTTCTCCCTATATATTAAAAAATACCATACTTTTTTATTTAATCATTTACAATTAAATACAATTAAACAAAAGGTATAATTATGAATAAAAAAACTATAGGATTACTATTTAGTGGTGGAACCAAGAGTTCTTTAATATTAAATAAATATTTAAAAGAAGGAAAAATAGTTCATGCTATTTATATAAAAAGTGGATACTCTTACGAATACACAGAGTTAATGTATGCAAGAAGAACTATAAGTTATTTAAATGTAATGTATCCAAATCAAGTAGTGTTTAAAATTATAGATGTATCTTCTTTATCGCAAAAATCATTAGGAATAGTATCTAATCAAAAAGATAATATTATCCCTTTAAGACGTATGACGTTAGCTACAATAGCCAGTTTATATATTGCACAAAACAATATAGACATATTAGGCATAGGTTCACAAGAATCTCCAGAATATCCAGATGGGACAACAAAATATATTGATAGTTTAGAAGATTTGATAAAAAAAGGTTTAGGTAATAAAAACTTTAAAATAGATAAACCTTTCTTTTATTTAACAAAAAAAGAAATAATTGAAAATTATTATGAAGAAAAATTATTCGAATATGATTTTATATTTTCTTGTGTAAACCCAAAAGATAATAAAAAATGCGGAACATGTTATAAATGTAAAAATTTAGAAGAAGTTTTAAAAAAATAAATTTCTTCTAAATCTTTTAATGGTCAGAATATATTGCGGAAAAATCAAATTTTAAATCTACTATGTCACACTTTTTACCGATATAATCTTTAAAATGTTTGTTTTGCTTTTCAAATACTTTAATACATTTATTAAAATATTCATTCGGTGTCGCAAACACATGTAAATCTTGAATTTGGTCGCCCGACCCTTTCATTATATAAGTTGTTATTTGGTTATAGTTTTTAGAAATTTCTACACTCCCTATAGTTCCATATATAAGTTGATTATCCTGATAATACCAAACATTATCTTCATAATCAAATCTTGGGTTTTTTATTTTCATTTTATTAAATTTCCTTAATATTTTCAAAATATTTTTTTGTATATTTATTTTGTTTAAACACTTCTTCAAAAGAAATGAAAGGTTGGGTTTTATAAAAATCTTTATTTAAATCCCTAAACCCTAATTGCGTGTCTTCAATAGTGTTAAGCGAACAAATATTAATATCCTTATGTTTCAAATATCTTTTTGCAAATTCTTCCGTTGCGTAATTAGTAGAATATACTTTTTTAATAGATATATAAACAGAACCAGGCGAAACTCTATTTGGTGTTTTAACATAATGTTTAGAGCCTTTTTGATAAATACCTAGCACTTCTGCTTCAAATATAAAAGGTTTATCTTTATCTTCATAATCTGGCTCTAATAATACAACTGTATCTCCAATCTTCCAGTGCCAATTTGGTATTTCTAGTTTTATATCTTCCATTCTTATTTCCCTTTATTATTCTTATATATTAAAGTGATATAACTTTAATAATCATATCACTTCGATTAAATACTTTAAAATGTTTCATTTGAAAAATTTACCAAGTCTATATATTTAGTTTCAGATGTTTCGTATTCAATAGAAACTTTATCACCAACTTGTGTTAATACGATATCATCTGACAGAATAGAATTTGTCATATAAATTTTGTTTGTGTTATCATCTTTAATTTTAATATAATAAAAAGTGTCACCTTTTTTAATATCTTTAGAAATTCTTTCTACTAATCCTTTTAGTTTTGTAGTTTCATAGTTAGAACTTAAATTTGTTTTATTACCACTTGCAGATAAAATTGATTTATAACTTCTTAAAGCTGCTTTAATAGTCTTACCTGTCCCAACCATACTATAATTTTCAACAGATACAAAGGCAACAAGCTTAACAAGTCCTTCACCATCTTTCAATGTAGTTACATAAGTAGCTAATCCTAAAACATTATAAAGTATAGGAGAAGTTGCAACATAACCTTTTTCTTGAACCTCACCTTCCGCACTTTTAGCAGCCTTGCTTTCAGTTGCGCCAGATTGTTTATACCATTTAGAAGCTTTTGTTTTAGTGTTTACAAGCATAAATCCAACAGTTGAACCGTCTTTACCAACACTTGTCATACCAGTATACCAATATGATTTGTTATCTGCACCGTAAACTAAACTCATACCTTTTGAGCTAGTTAATGCATCTTTTTGTGAAAAAATAGAATTTAACCAACCATGAACATATTGTCCCCAGTCGTCTATTTGATTTGTAATGAAGTTCTCAGGTTGAACTCTATCTACCCAAGAAGGGATTTCATTCATTGTGTATTCTTTAATATCACCAGTTTGAGGGTCAACAATAACAACTCCGACTGCGTTTGAACCACCATAACCAATTGTTTTTTCATATAAAGTAATAACATAGTAAGGGTTTAAGTCTTCGTCTAACTCAAAAGAATAATCAGTAAGACCTCTAGTTGCGTATCCGTTAAAATACATATAACGACTTAGGTTTTCACCAAAATAAGCATTTGGTTGATATTTTATAACTAATTGTTTTCCATTAATTTCTTCCACTAATCTTACATCAGTTGGGTTTGTTGCAGATACCATAATAAAACCTGGTGTCCCTTCACTATTAGCCCATTTAAAAATACCGCTATGTAATAAAGGTGATACCCAGTATAATTTTTCATTGACAAGTTGAATATTAAATTCACCTAATTGAACAATTGAACCCAAAGCAGGGTTAGAGCCAAGAAGTTTTTCACCTAACTTTTCAGCTAATGCTTCATCTACCACACGAACCTTATGTATATCAATTGGTGAAACATCTTGAGAAAATTCTTTTGTTTCCACCTTACCTAGTAAATTTTTATATGAATCAGCATGAAAACCACCAAAACTAGTAATAAAAGGTATTAAAATTAACATTACAACGCCTATATATATAGGCGTTTTTATTCTGAAATCACTGATAAATAGCCAAATAAGTCCAACCATAAAGATGAAGAAAGGAATACCGAAAAATCCGTAAGCCAAAGTGGGACGAAAGAAATACAGTGTAAACATACCGAATACAACCGTAATAGAGATTAAGAGTTTATATATATTAGACATTAGTTAGAACCTTTTTTTAAGATGAAGTATTATATTACATATATCCTAAAAACAAACTTAAATAATTCTATTTATCTTCTTCTTTAATATCTGACAAATTTATACTCTCTGGGATTGTAATACCCATATCTTTATAATTTTTATGGAATAGATTCCTTGAAAATTCACGTTCAGATTTAACAGTTGTTAAATTAACATCTATTAAACCACGTTGAATATATCCCAACCAACGACTTTGTTTATCGATAGTTGTTGTTGCGATATTATTTATCATATAATCGCACATATTATATTCTTCTATATATTTATTAGCAAAATTTATTTTATTAGCTTTTAATATAAAATCCTTATATCTTTTAAATAAAATTAAATTAGATTTAGATATTGGACCTTGAAACATTATATTATTGCCCAAAGTAGGATTGTTTTTATATATATTCCTTAATATTTTTTCATACATTTTTAATAGTCCTTAAATAAAATTTGGTTTTATTACTTATATCTTTTTTTATATTAATACAAACTTAATCTTAAAAGAAGATATAAGTGAAAATAATAACCTTCATAACATTTAATTATTAACAATAAACTAACGTTGAAAATGTTATAATAATATAGAATAAGGAGTATATATTGAATAAAATATCGTTAAGTATATTATTAACGTCTACATTAGCTTTTGCAAATGAAACTTTAACTATAAATCAAAGTATTGATGAAGTGTTATCACATCATCCAAAAATTAAAAGTGTGAAACAGAATATAAATATAGCAAAATCTAACGTAGATATCGCAGTTGCAGATTATTTACCTGAATTATCTGTAAACCTAGAATATAATCCAACAAAAACTATTGCTTTGCCTGTTAATGGACAATTCAATACGATAGATACAGATGGATACAGAGCAAGTTTGATACTTAAACAAAAAATATGGGACTTTGGAAAAACTTTCAACAATATAGAGATAAATAAATTAAACACCGACATTTCTAAATACAATTTAAAAGATACTAAAGTTTTATTAGCGTATCAAACAAAATTATTATATGAAGCAGTTTTTCTTTTTCAAGCCTATATGGAAGTAAAACAAAATGATGTTAAGGTGAAAACAGAATTATATAATCAATCAAAAGAATTTGTTAAACAGGGTCTTAAAAATAAACTAGAAGAAAGTAGATTTCTTTCTGCATTATATCAAGCAAAAGAAAATCTTAATTCAGCATTCTCTGATTTTAAAAAATATAAATACACACTTTCTTTATATATGGGAAGAACATTATCAGAAGATATTATTTTTTCTAACACAATTAAAGAATTACATGTAAATAGATTATCGTTCAATAATTCACCAGGTATAAAATCATTAAAAACCATTTCTAAACAAAATAAGATTAGAGAAAAATCTGCATTTAATTCGCATTTTGGTTCTTTAGATTTAAAAGCCACAATTTCAAGACAAGATAGTATAAACGAATACGATAGTTCATATATTGGTATCTCTTATAACATACCAATATATAGCGGAGGGAGAATTAGTGCAGCAGAACAAATTGCAAGAATAAATACCCTCAAATCTAAATATAATATAGATGCTAAAATTTTAGAAATTACAGAAGAGCAAATTAGTATCACAACAGATATTCAAAAATTTGACTTTATTATTGCTACAAAAAAAGAGTTAATAAAAAACGCGCAAGAAACTGTTGATATTACAACAGCGAGATATAAAGAAGGTATGGCTACATATATAGAAGTATTAGACGCAAATGCTTTATACCTTAATGCTAAACTAGGTTTATTACAAGCCAAGTTTAATAAAAATAAACTAATCCACAAACAAGAATTTTTAAATGGAGAAATTAAATAATGAATAAATATGTAAAATATATAGGTGGTTCACTTATAGCGGCAACAATATTAGGTGTTGGTTACAACAAAGTTTTTATACCGAAACATACATTTGAAGTTATATCGCCTACAAAAGGTAATTTAGCTATAAGTATTACCGGTATGGGTAATTTAGATGCTATAAATATTTATAATATCACAGCTCAAACAGGTGGTAAAATAACTTCTTTACTTGTTGATGATGGAGATTATATTAAAAAAGGTGAATTATTATTAACAGTTGATAGTTCAGATTTAGAAATTCAATTAGAAATTGCAGATACAAATGTTAAAAAATCTTTACTAGAAAAAGATGCTTTGAATAACGAATTAGTTAATTTACAAGCTAAATTAGAATTAGCTTCTAAAACTTTTAATAGAATAAGTAAACTAGCTTCTAACGATTATTCTTCAAAAGCAGAATTAGATAACGCAACAAGTTCATTGAAAAGTCTACAAGCTACTGTATCAGGAACTTATTCTAGGATTAAATCAGCTACATTAAGTATCAAAGTTGCACAAGAAAATAAAAATACTATAATTGAAAAAATTGCAAAAACTAAAATATATGCTCCAGTAGATGGAAAAGTAATTGCCAAATACGCAGAAAAAGCACAATTTATTAACCCTAATAATATTATTTTAAAAATAGTAGACCCTAAAACATTAGTTGTTAGCGCAAAATTTGATGAAAGAATATCCTCCAACATTAGAAAAGGTCAATTATCAACTATCAAACTACGTTCTGATTTTAATAATGCTATCGAAGGCAAAGTAGAAAGAATATCTTCTATGAGTGACAAAGTTACCCTAGAAAGAGAAATTAAAATTAGTTTTTCTATAATACCTAAACGTTTCTTTATAAACGAACAAGCACAAATTACTATAAGTATAGATAATCTAAGTAACGTAGTGAAAATACCAAATACAGTTATAACTAATTATAATGGTGATATGGGTGTATGGGTTAATTCTAGAAATAAAGCACATTTTAAAATAATAGAAAAATTAGCACAAAATAACTCAGAAACTGCAGTATCAAACATTTCTTTAAATGAGCTTATCATAATAAAAGATGATAAAAAGAAGCAACTTAAAGAAGGTATGGGAATATATAAATGATTCATTTAGCAAAAGAAGATATTAGACATTCATTAGGTAAATTTATTGTTACTGCTATGGGTGTTGGTATGCTTTTAGGTATCGTTTTAATTATGATTGGGGTTTATCGCGGAATGATAGTAGATGCGGAATCATTATTAAATGATATTAAATCAGACGTTTGGATAGTTCAGCAAGATACTTTAGGACCATTTGCAGAAGGTTCAAGAATAAACGAAGATTTAAAATATACTATTAAAAATATCCAAGGTATAGATAAAAGTGAAGCTATTACTTTTCAAAATATTCAATTACCTACTAAAAAGAATAAAATTCGTGTTTTAGCTGTAGGTTATGATATATATGGTGATATCAACCCTATTGACAAAACTAAACTAGTAAAAGGACGAATGCTTAAAAATAATTATTATGAAATAGTTGTTAGCGATAAAACAGGTTTTGTATTAAATGATAAATTTGAGTTAGGTAGAAACCTTTATACAGTAGTAGGGATTACAAAAAATACAGTTGCTTCTGGTGGTGATTCATTAGTATTTATTAGCTTGAAAAATGCTCAAGAATTACAATTTTCATATACAAACAAAAGAATTCATTCTGATAGAGCCCGTGGCCTAGTTGCTGGCTCCTCACCTTCTATGGTTAATGCTATTATAGCTACCGTTAAACCAGGTTATGATGTTAATGCAATAGCTAATGATATTAGAAAATGGAATCATAAAAGTGTTTATACTAAAATTGAACAAAATGAAATTCTAACAAAAAATGTTATAGAAAAAGCATCTAAACAAATAGGTCTATTTACTATGATACTTATTTTAGTCGCAGTTGTTATTATTGGGCTAATTATTTATACAATGACTTTAGAAAAAATGAAAGAAATTTCAATTATGAAGCTTATCGGTATTCCAAACTTTACAATTATTAAAATGATTGTAGAAGAAACTTTGATATTAGGTGTATTTGCCTTTATATTTGGTAATGGTTTTTCACATTTTATATATGATAAATTTCCAAAAAGAGTTGTTTTAGAAATGAGTGATGCTTTAATATTACTAATTATAGTAATCATTGCGTCAATATTTGCTTCATTTGTCGGAGTTAATAAAGTTATACATGCTGACCCAGCGCGTGCAATAGGAGGTTGATTATGAGTAATCAAGCAATAAGAATTCAAGGTTTAAATAAAAGTTTCGGCAGTGGTGAATCTTACGTAGAAATTATAAAAAATGCGGACTTTATTTTAAATAAAGGTGAATTAGCTGCATTAGTTGCACCAAGTGGTGCCGGTAAAACCACTTTACTTATGATGATAGGATGTGTCGAAGAACCTACAGGTGGTAAAATATGGATAGGGGATGAAAAAGTTTATGATGATAAATGGCTTACAAACGAGACAAGAAAAATTAGACGCGAAAAAGTTGGGTTTATATTTCAAGCGCACTATCTTATACCTTTTTTAAATATTATCGACAATTTAACCTTAGTTCCACAAGCAAATGGAGTGGAAGATGAGGTTTCAAAAAAGAAAGCTAGAGAATTATTAGATTATCTAGGGATACCAGAAAAAGAAAAAGCTATGCCTTCTGAATTATCTGGTGGGCAAAATCAAAGAGTCGCTATTGCACGCGCATTAGCTAATGAACCTAGTATTATTCTAGCAGATGAACCAACCGCAGCTCTTGATGTTGAACGTGCAATATCAGTTGTTAAAATGCTTAAAAAAATAGCTTTAGAACAAGACGTTGCTATCATTATGGTTACTCATGATGACAGAATGTTGAAATATTGTGATAAAATTTTAAGCGTAGAGAATAAAGCTATAAACACAATAATAAATGATAAAGTAGAAAAAATAGATTAGAAAGGAAACTTTCTTTTCTGTTTACATTCTATCTGTAGGCAATTTATAATCTAATAAATCTTCAATATAAATTATCAATTTATCTTCATCTTCCAAACTCATTTTTGTATCATCTTTAATTATACCTTCTAAGGAATTTATATTAACCTGCACAAGCGATGCAAATATAAGTTTTGATATTCTATCGTTTTCATCCCTTTCACGTTTTACTTCTTGTTTTACTAAATACAAAAGTTTTTTTAAAGATAATAATAAATTTTGCTTTCTTTTCAATTTTTAACCTTAATTAGCATTTATATTTAATTCAGATATATTTATTTTTTTAACATCTTCTACTTGGAAAAATCCTGGTTGCGATACATTTTTATTTAAATAATCCAAGATTAAAGAATTAATATTTTCTTCGTGTTTTTTATCCTCTAATTCATCACAATAATTATCTGAATATTCATCTACCGTTCCATAAGCGCGTTCTGTAATATTTTCTATTATATCAGAAGCATCAAAAAAATCAGAATGTTGAAAAGATATTTTCACACCTTTATACACCTCTTTTATTTCTGGTTCATGCTTTATTTCTTCTATTATATCTTCCATATCCATATAATCTATATTATTAGCACTATATACGTATTCTTTCATTATCTTTAACTCCTTTTTTATACTTATCTTATATTCTAACATAGGTTACATCAATAGAACTTAATTTTTTCTGAAAAAACTTTATATAAGTGTATCAAAAAACAAAAAAGAAATACTATGGGTGCTACAGCAGCAATTGCAATTTATATTTTAACAGCAGCAGGAACTGTAATGATAGGTTTATTAATATATGCCGCATTAACAGAAAAATCAAACAGAGAAGCAGTTAAAACAGCTTAATACAATTACCGTTTAAAAACGGTAATTTCTTCACTTTCAAATCCATAAAAACAAAACAATTTTTAATGCTAATTTAAGGTATATAATGCTATAATATTATTACAAAAAAAAAGGACTTAAAAATGGAAACAATTAGATACTACCAACCAGAAGAAGATGAAACAAACGAAGCCGAATATAATTCATATTCTGTATTTTTAGATAAAGAAAAATGCAAAACAGCTTTTCCTAATTCCACTATTTTATCATTATCAAACAACGACATTGAATTACCCGTATTTGAAGACACTATACAAGTATTAGTGCCTACATTAACTTTAACACAAGTATTAGCTGAATATGCCATTATGGGATATGATTCAAATGATTATGAAGAAAATAGCGAAGATAATATTCATATTGTTGCTATTTTTACAAAAGAATCTTTCAATGCTGTTTATGAAGAATTTGTTTATCATTTAACAGAAAATAAAGATGATGAAGAAACACTCCAAGAAGAATTAGATTCATTAGAACAACTTCAAGAAAATATTAGTGAATATACAAATAAAGAACTACTTTCTTTGGAATTTATCGATTAAGCAACTAATCTTAAGCTAGATTAAAGCAGTATATTGCTATAATCTAGTTACAAAAAAAAAGAAGGACTTAAAATGAGAAATTGCGAACCAAGAGGATTTAAAGTATTAGCATCTGATGTTAAAAAAGCCACAGATATTATTATCGAACATACAACAAACAGACGAAAAAATAGATTTGAAAAAGAAGTTCAAGAATTCCAAAATGGTTTTTTTGAAAAGTTATTTAAAGTAACACACACTCAAGCAGTCGAACATGTTTCTAAACAAATTGGTCTTATGAGTGGAAGCACTTGGTCGTTTATTGGTTGGGGACCTTATGATTGGGCAACAGAAAAAGCTTTAGCACTTGACATTATTCAAGATGAATATGTTTGGTTAAGTTCAGAGGATGCAGCTAATGTTTCACATTGGTTAAATTCCACACCTGATAGTTTAAATAATACTGACTATAAAGAACTTGATGTTTTCGTAGTTTAATTTTAAAAACTATATTGAAAGTTTAAATAAGAAATATCTGTAGGAAGCCCTATGGATATTTGAAGATTTTTATTTAACATAAAAAAATCATGAATAAACACACCTAAGAAATTCCCAACCGCTGCATTAACAAATTGGTCGCCAACAGAGTGCCCTCCATCTTCCACTCTTCCTAATGATATAACAGAAGCGATAGAATAATTTAAACCAACTATCCCATATTTATAAAAATTATTTAAATTAGAATTTTCAAGATGTTTATAAGTCATAATTCCTGCTGCAAATGGTTCTGTTCCATGATTTGAGCCAATCGCCCAATAATCACCACCCAAAGGTGTTTCTTTTTTTATATACGTATTTAACAAAGTAGTAGAAGTGTTACTTAATCTTATAGAACTCCAAGAAGCAACCGCTCTTTTTGCTTTTATTTCATAATTTTCATTAGTAGTTAGGATAGTAGCATACACAATATATTGATTTATATCTCTTAATAAATTATCTTCATTACTCGATAAATCTAAATATCTTTTTTCTATTATATGATTAGTAATATCTTCGTCATATCCAGTCGCATATAACATACCAGAAGAAAACAAAGGTGTAATAGTCATAGGATGTGTAATTGCATTATAAGAAGACGTTTTAAGTCTTTCATAAGTATAATTTAAATTTTTAGCAAAAAAGACTAGCCACAAACCTTCGCCCTTCAGGGCGGAGTCCAGTGGCGACCAATTTTAAGTCAGTATACTTCCTAAATAAATAATATTTAAGAGAAGATTAAGAATTTCTTAGATAATA
>Ga0256827_10001385_pt1 | contig 15453 bp, 20 predicted proteins | sample CV84metaG_FD_185977 | JGI IMG/M metagenome (GOLD analysis project Ga0256827, IMG submission 185977) | Hydrothermal vent microbial communities from East Pacific Rise, Pacific Ocean - CV84 | ecosystem: Environmental > Aquatic > Marine > Hydrothermal vents | place: Pacific Ocean: East Pacific Rise... | reverse complement strand
CTACCGTGTAGAGGTTAGAGGAGCAGAGGAAGCAGGGATCAAGGCTCACACCTACCGTCTAGCAGGAAATAGCTGTCTAGCAGGGGATGTGATGGGGGACTACTCATTTGATGAGCCACTAAAGATCGGGGATAGAGTGATATTTGAAGATCAGATGCACTATACTATGGTCAAAGCAACCACCTTCAATGGTGTACCTCTACCCTCCATTGTTATCAAGAGACTTGATGGGAGAGTTGAGGTGATCAAAGAGTTTGGATATGATGAGTTTAGAGATAGGCTATCTTAGGCTTTCTCTTCCTTGGACTCATCCGTAGTAGTAGCCTCTTTCTTTTTTTTAGCTTTATCCTTATCACAAGAGAGTCCTGATCCTGCCAAACAGTAATCCTCTTTACAATCAGCTCCTGCATAATCACTACAACATTTACAGATCTCTTTCTCTACAAATTTTGAATTTTTTTCTGGAAATTTATCTTTAAAAAGCCCAAAAACAAAAGAGCCAAACTTATCCCCTTCTCTCTTTTCTGTCTCAAATTTCTTCTCCAAAGAGACTAAATGTGGTCGAACCTGCTTATTGATCTCTCTATAAATCTCCGATTTTTCTTGATAATCTTTTCTATTTGTGAAAAAGTCTGAAATAAATTTTACAATATTAACAACCAAAATAAAAACAATTATCCCTAGGGCGACTTTTAAAATGAGATGTTCCATCTATATGCCTTTTTTAAGCATATTATCCTTTATTTTTGACTAATTTCTACTGAAATAAATTTAATATCACAACAAAACTTAACTATTAACAAAGATATGATAAAATTCGCAAATTTTTATGAAGGCACAACATGGCAAAAAGAGAAGTAAACAAAGCAGTATTGGCATACTCAGGGGGACTTGATACAAGTATTATTTTAAAATGGCTTCAAGATGAATACAACTGTGAAGTGATCACCTTTACAGCTGATCTAGGTCAAGGTGAAGAGGTAGAACCAGCTAGACAAAAAGCTCTCGATATGGGAATCAAACCTGAAAATATCTTTATTCTCGACCTGAGAGAAGAGTTTGTAAAAGATTTTGTATTCCCAATGTTTAGAGCAAATACCATCTATGAAGGTGAATATCTTCTAGGAACATCAATTGCTCGTCCTCTTATTGCAAAAAAGCAGATTGAGATAGCAGAGCAGACAGGTGCAGATGCAGTGAGTCATGGAGCAACAGGAAAAGGAAATGATCAAGTAAGATTTGAGCTTGGTTATCTTGGACTAAACGGAGATATTACCGTAATCGCTCCTTGGAGAGAGTGGGATCTAAACTCTCGTGAGAAACTTCTATCTTATGCCGAAGAGCATGGTATCAATATAGAAAAGAAAAAGCAAGGTCAAGAGTCACCATACTCTATGGATGCAAACCTACTTCATATCTCTTATGAGGGTCTAGTACTAGAAGATCCAAGCAGAGAGCCAGAAGAGGATATGTGGCTATGGTCTGTCAGTCCAGAAAATGCTCCTGATGAGGCAGAGTATATCTCTATCGACTACAAAAATGGTGACCCAATTGCTATCAATGGAGAAGCAATGTCTCCTGCAACTATCCTAGAGACACTCAACAAGTATGGAAACAAGCATGGTATTGGTCGAATTGATATTGTAGAGAATCGATATGTAGGTATGAAAGCTAGAGGATGCTATGAGACCCCTGGTGGGACAATCATGCTCAAAGCACATAGAGCAATCGAATCTATCACACTAGATAGAGAAGAGGCACACCTAAAAGATGAGTTGATGCCAAGATATGCAAAACTGATCTACAATGGATACTGGTGGTCACCAGAGAGAGAGATGCTCCAAGCATCGATAGATAAAACCCAAGAGGATGTAGAGGGAACAGTGCGACTAAAACTCTATAAAGGTAATGTAATAGTAGTTGGGAGAGAGTCTATCAAGTCTCTATTCTCAGAAGAACACTCTACCTTTGAAGAGGATGAAGTCTATGATCAATCTGATGCAGAAGGATTTATCAAACTAAATGCTCTTCGTCTTATGATTGCAGGTAAAAAAAGAAAGTAATCTCCAATCTACCTAAAACTCTATCTTAATATATTTTTGATAGAGTCTTCACTTATCCTAACATTTTTCAATAAATAAGCATACTTTTAATTTTTTTTTAATAAAATATAATATATTTAAAAGATTAAAAAGGATAAAGTCATGACCTACAGACCCATTGCTATTGATCAAGAGATCAAATTTAGCAAAAAAAAATTTATTGTTAGCAAAACTGATACAAAAGGTATTATCACTTTTGTAAACAAAAATTTCTGTGATGTTTCAGGATATAGCGAAACCGAACTTATTGACTCTCCACACAATATTCTCCGACATCCAGATATGCCTCAAGCAGTATTTTATCTTGTATGGAAATATCTCTTGGCAGGAAGAGTAATATCAGGTGTTGTCAAAAACTTAGCCAAAAGTGGTGAGTACTACTGGGTTATAGCCGATTTGAAACCAAACTTTGACAAGGATGGAAAGATCATATCTCTAACAGCATTTAGAAGAGCCGCTCCACAAGATGTCATAGATGCGACAGAAGAGCTATATGAGATTATGTTATCTATAGAGAAAAAACATGGTATGGAGAAGTCAATATCTTACCTAGAAGGATTCCTAGAAGAGCAAAATCTAACCTATGATGGGTTCATCGCTGAACTGATAAAACCAAAGGGTATTATAGCTATATTATTAGAGGCATTTAAAAAGATGATAGGATAAAATTCACACTTAGTATTAAAAAATATTTCAATTAATCAATTATATATATGATAATCAAATATTTTGCATATTAAAAAAATAAAATTTTATCTATTTAATAAATTCTTTAATATCTTTAGGTAGTATTTAACTATAGGGAGATACACAATAGGAGTTAGGAGATGATATATAGACCAATCGTGCTTGATGAAGAGATTAAATTTAGTAAAAAAAAGTTCATTGTAAGCAAAACTGATATTAATGGAATAATAATTTTTACAAATAAAAATTTCTCTGAAGTATCAGGTTATACTCAAGAGGAACTCATCGGAGAGCCTCATAATATACTTAGACATCCAGATATGCCACAAGCCGTTTTTTATCTTGTCTGGCAAAGCCTATTAGCAGGAAAATCAATATCAGGTGTTGTCAAAAACTTAGCAAAAAGTGGAAAATACTACTGGGTTATCGCTGATTTAGAACCAAAATTTGATGAGTATGGAGAGATCAAGGCACTCACCGCATTTAGACGAGCTGCTCCTCAAAATGTAATCGACGCAACAGAAGAGCTATATGCCGCGATGCTATCAATCGAAAAGAAACATGGCATGGAGAGATCAATCGCCTATCTTGAAGGTTTTTTAGAAGAGCATAATCTCACATATGAGGAGTTTATCCAAGAGCTGATAAAACCAAAAGGGATCATTGCAATACTACTTGAAGCATTCAAGAGAATGATCGGATAGGATAGGATAAAAATTACTTTTTTTTATCCTCTGTATCTTTGAGATCCAGTCTATTGCCTTCATCATCAAATTTTCGTTGAAAATTCCCACGAATGATAACAAAAGTCATAAATCCAAATAGCAGTGCAGCCATCAGATATACTATATCACCTATACTCATACGCCCTCCTCTAATTTATTAACTATCTTAATCTTTTGAAACCCCTCATAGTTTTGTCTGAGAGCTTCATAGGTAACAATACCTGCTGAGATACCTAGATTGAGACTTCGTCCTGTCTCTCCCATAGGTATCGTAATGCATCGTTCACGATTTGCCAAAAGAGTATCTTCTCTTATCCCTTTTGTCTCAGAACCAAAGAGTATATAATCCCCTCTATTAAACTCTGCATCAAAATAGAGATTGTCGGTCTTTGTAGTAGCTAGATGTGTATGATCATCTATAGGATGCTCCTCTAAAAATTGATCAAAACTCTCCCAAACTATGAGATCCAAATCTTTCCAGTAGTCCAATCCAGCCCGTTTGACCGCCTTATCATCTATATCAAAACCCAGAGGCTTTATGAGATGAAGGGTCGCCCCCAAGTTGACACAGAGTCGTCCAATTGTCCCTGTATTTGGTGGAATTTGTGGCTCTACTAATACAATATTAAACACTTATAATCCTATCTATTTTTTAATAATCTTAGGTATAATATTTTATTCTTATCTAAGGAGAAACAATGAAATTCATACAAAAGAGTATTTTGGTTGCTATTTTAGCACTTTTATTCATAGGATGTACTAAAGCACCCATTACAGGTCGAAGTCAACTCATCACCATAAACCCTCAACAGGAGGTTCGGTTAGGTTATGAGAGTGCTAAACAGATACTTCAAAAAGAGAGAGTCAGCACTGATAGCCGAATGAATGCAATGGTTAAGCGTGTAGGACAGAGAATCGCTAATATTTCAGGACAAAAAAGCTATAAATGGGAGTTTTTTGTTATCGATAATGACAAACAAGCAAATGCATTTTGTCTTCCAGGAGGAAAAGTTTTTGTCTATACAGGACTTTTTAAATATATAGCTAGTGATGATGAGTTAGCTGCTGTTATGGGTCACGAGATAGGTCATGCGTTGGCAAGACATGGAGCAGAGAGAATGAGCCGTGGTCAACTAGCACAAACAGGTGGTCAGATACTCCAAGCTGTCATGGTAGGACAGGGTAGCCCTCAGAATACAGCAATGGTTATGCAAGCCTTTGGTATCGGTACACAGTTAGGTGTTATGTTACCTCACTCAAGAGAGCAAGAGTATGAAGCAGACCATATAGGAGTTGTATTGGCTGCAAAAGCAGGATATGATGCAAAAGCTGCATTAACCTTTTGGGAGAAATTTTCAAAAAGTGGAAAGACTCCACCTGAATATCTCTCAACACACCCTGCTCCAAAAAATCGTATAGATAAGATCCGAAGTATCATCCGTAAAAAACATCTATAAAATTCGTAGGGACAATCCTTGTGGTTGTCCTAATAGACCTTATTAAATAGCATCATCCCCAAAAAAGTAGCTGATAGACATAGAACAATATTTAAACCAATATTAGAAAGAGCCTTCAGCCATAAACTATTCTCCATCAACAACAGAGTATCTAATGAAAAAGTAGAAAAAGTAGTCAATGCTCCAAGCAGTCCTGTAATAAAAAGAGCCTTTGTGCTTGGTGATAAATTGATATTTTGAAAATATAAAAATAAAAATCCAATCACAAAACTACCTAAGATATTAACACCTAGCGTCCCAAAAGGAAAAGATGTTCCCAAAGCCTTTCCAATCCAACCTGATATAGAAAAACGCAGTATAGCACCGATGAAACCACCGATACCTACTGATAGAAGTAATCCCCAATTCATCACTGTACAAACTGCCAATCATTAACAGATTTTTGATCAAATTTTTCTGCTTTTTGAGTCAAAAGAAGATTTAGAATATCTAGCTCTTTTTGCAAAGAGTTATCACCCAAACCACTCATCTCAGTAATATAATTCTGTTTGAATGCTTCGAATAGTTGATGATATCCAGCAGATACTTTTAGTTTGCATGATTTTCTCTCCCATGTTCTCATAGTTGGATAGAGTGGATGTTTTGGTGGGAAGATCATACAGCGTTTCATAATATGAGGATAATCCTCCATCACCCACTTGACGTTGTCATTGCACCCTGCTCTTGCATCTATAAGCCAGTTTTTCATTACTGTTACATAATCACTAACCAAAATCGCTTTTTGGATTCCTGAGTTGTCATAGTAGACCTCTTCTCTCTTGCTAAATTTGATCTTCTGCTTGTTTTTAAAAGATTTGCCATTGGCATCACTATAGCTTACTTTTAGTTTGATGTCATCTTTACCTTTGCCAACTTTTTTTAATTTTAGCAGTACTACACCACCTTTGGTCTCTCCACCCTCAGAACTAGAGGGAAAGAGTGTATTGATCTTCATAATCTCACCTGTAGCCAACTGGGCATCAGGAGAACCGTATACAGCCTCTATCTCATACTTTTTACTGCTAAGTTTTAACTCCAAATCATATACTAAAGGAGTAACCATATACTCAAACTCTTTGTCCAATAGCTTTTTAAATGTTGCAGATGAGTGTACAGAGAAGTAGTTTGCCCCTTTTGTCTTGGATACATACTCTACCAAGTCGTTGTTAAAGTCTACACCAATACCAATAAAGGTTGTATGGATTCCTTTTTTAGAGGCTTTTTTAGCCAAACCAAAGAGCTTATCTTTTCTCATCTCTCCACTATTTGGCATAGCATCGGTCAAAAATACTATTCGATTCTCATACTTATTACTCAATGATATATCATCAAACATCTTTAGACCCTCTTGATACCCAGCACTCCAGTTTGTACCACCCTGCTCTTTGAGTGCCAAGATATGATCTCGTATAGCTTTTTTGTCGCTATTCCCAACCAATCCTAGTGGTTTTGCTCTGTATGAATTGTGATCAAAAAGAACAATCCCTACTCTATCATTATCTTTTAGATGAGAGAGCATAGCAACAATAGACTCATTGGCTATGGTCATCTTTTTTTTGCTCTTCTCATCACTATTTTTGACCTTATTACCACTTTTGTCATAAAAATAGGCATCAAAATTGCCACTCATAGATCCTGATATATCCAAAACAACAACAAGATTTAGTTTTTTTCTTTTGAAATCTTTCTCATCTATACCTGAGTTTAGCCCTACTGAAAGAAAATACTCCTGCTCTTTGGAGAAACTATTGAGTCGTTTGGCAGAAGAGTAGCTAGGACAAAAAAGCTTTTTACACTCTTTACCATCCAATCCTGTATCAAAATAGTGGTTATAGAACTGCCCCTCATAGGTGATAGAGTCTATCTTTGGGAGATAGCCATTGTCTATATTGGCTTTGAAGTTATTGGTATCTTTTGCCCCACCTACTGCAAGACCCATCTTCTTGGGCATCATCGCTTTAGGTGAAGGAGCAGCCATAGTAACCATAGATCTGCTCCTACTTCCATAAGAAACAGAGCGATCCTTATCCATCACTTTAGTAGAGTTATACTCCCAATCATCAATCGAGTTTTTATCTGCTCTTTTACTCATTGCATGAAGTAGTGTCACGTTGAGTATCAGCAGTACAAACAGTAGTTGTCTCATTGGTATATCCTTCTGATTTTATATTACATATTATAACAGATATATACCAAATTTAATAATAGGTCAAAAAACCATCCTAGACTTTATAACTCTTGTCCCTCACACTCATCTGTTTGCTCTCTTCATCCATATAAATATCAAAAATATCTACCGTACGAAGGAGAGTACTAAGCTTTTTAAATCCATAATTAACAGGAGAAAAAGAGCTATTGTTGCTAATATAAGTCCCCATATCGGCTAGATTTGACCAGCCATACTCATCCATTGTTTGATTTTGAGCATTTTTTAGAAGATGCAAAAGCCATCTATCCTGCTTTAGATCTTTTGAGGATTTTTTCTTTTGAGGTAACTCCTCTTCATCACTACTAATAGAAGAACCTCCCTCCATCAGTTTTTCAGTAAAGATAAACTGTGAACAGGCTACCATGAAAGCTTTTGGAGTCTTTTTCTCTCCAAAACCAAAGACCTTGATACCCTCCTGTTGAACACGCATCACTACAGGAGTAAAGTCGCTATCACTTGTAGCAAAGGCAAACGCATCTATATTTTTGGTATGAAGCATATCAATTGCATCAATTGTCATCAAAATATCGGTTGCATTTTTGTTTTTGGAGTAGTCAAACTGTTGAATTGGCTTAATAGCAAACTCCAAGAGCTTCTCTTCCCAATTTTTTAGATTATCTTTTGTCCAGTTTCCATAGGCTTGACGGATATTGACTACACCGTATTTACTTAGCTCATTTATGATCCCCTCTAATGCTCTATGAGAGATATTATCAGAGTCGATAAAGAGAGCTATATGCTCTTTAGTTTTCATAATTGATTATCTTTTGGTCTGTAATAGGTCATAGTAGAACGACCAAATTTTTTGCGTTTGATCTGCTCTAGTTCACCTATCTCTTTAGGCATATCCAGTTTTGTCATATGCTCCACGATTACCATCTCACAAGTTGAAGCATCAATTTGTTCTATTAGGGCGATGGTCTTATCATATACCTCATCCATACCATCACGAGTAGAAAAAGGGGGGTCAAAATAGAAGTATGTCTTCTCTTTGGAGTTTTTGATCATATCTAAAATAGTATCAAATTTATCAAAACTATCTCCGAAAATATGGTGACATCTACTTGGATTCAACTCTCTTATATTCTGTTGTAGAACTCGATATGCTATTTTATTATACTCAATAAAATAACACTCTCCTGCACCACGACTCAATGCTTCAAGCCCTATCGAGCCTGAACCAGAAAAAACCTCTACAAAATTTTTGTCTATAATGTCGAACTGAAGTGTATTAAAAAGTGACTCTTTTAAAATACCCTTTGAGCTTCTTGTTGTAGAGATATTTGGTATCTCTATAAATTTACCTTTAAACTCTCCCCCTATTATCCTTGTTCTAAAGTTTTCTTGTTTACTCATCTATCTTATTATCACCTTTTATTTAAATATTTATCCTTTAAAAAATTTTAGGATAACTTTTTACGCACAATAGGCAAGAGTTTGACTTTTATCTTTTGAAGAGTATCCTCAAAAGCCTCAAGCTCTTTGCCATCAGGGTCTTCAAACCCTACATGTACCAATTTTGTTTTTCGTGGAAAAGTGGGACAACTCTCTTCAGCATTATCACATACAGTTACAACCAAATCAAAATCTATGTCTATTATTTTATCTAAACTTTTTGAATAATATTCATTCTGCCATGCATCCTCTTTTTCCAATACTTTTTTTGCATTTGGATTAACAACACCAGAAGCATCTATTCCAGCACTATATGCCTTCATGTGTTTTAAGTTTTTATTAATCAATGCTTCGGCGATAATGGAGCGACAACTATTACCCGTACACAAAACTAATACTTTTTTCAATTCAATTCCTTAATATTAATGTTCGAATAGTAACATAATTAAATATTAAAAAAAATATAAATAAAAAATTAATTTTATATATAAAGAATATCATAGCAATCAATCTGCTACTATTTTGTTATGAATTTATTTAAACTATTACTACTCATCTTAATCATTCCTATAGCTACCCAAGCTAAAGAGCCTATTCCGCCTGTAGAGTATAACTTTTTAGCTAAAAAAGAGGTTAAACGATTTATCAATAAAATGGTCAAAAAGCACCATTTTAATAGAGACGAAATAACCTACACACTTAAAAATGCCAAATTGGATCAAGAGACACTAGATCGATATACAGGCAAATATAAAAAAGGAAAGACCGATGGGACATGGGAACGATACAAAGCACATGTCCTAGATCCCATCTCCCTAGAAAAAGCTCGTAACTTCAAAGAGACCTACTACCAAACGCTACAGAGAGCCAGTGACGAGTTTAGTGTCGATATGGAGTACATCGTCGCTTTTATTGGTGTTGAGAGCAAATTTGGAGAGTATACAGGAGACTACCATATCATAGATGCTCTAGCTACTCTAGCCTTTCACAAAAACCGTATGAAGAAGTTTTTCAAATCAGAACTCGAAAATCTTTTTCTACTCTCTCGTGAAGAGAATCGGGATATAGAGGGGATGTATGGTTCATTCGCAGGAGCAATGGGATGTGTCCAGCAAGTACCCTCTGTACAGAGAAGATTTGCTATGGATTACAACCTAGACGGGGTCAAAGATCCTTGGGACGTAGAAGATTGCATAGGGATCATTGCCAAATTTATGCAGAGAAAAGGGTGGAAAAAGGGGGCTGTAGTGGCTGTTCCTACCAATTTTAAGGGCAAACGATTCAAAAAATTAAAAACCTCTCACAAGAAAAAATATTCGGTCAAAGTGCTTAGAAAATATGGAATCAAACCTATTGAGCCTTTTAACGAATCAAAAGCCTACCTGCTAAAAGCTCGTTCTAAAACAGGTGATAGTGTATGGATGGCAGGTAAAAACTTTCGTGTTCTAACAAAGTATAACAACTCAACATCTTATGGTTTAGCTATACATCTTATAGCCCAAGCCGTCAAAAATTAGATATAATTATAAAAACTTAATAAGGGGACAATATGATTGGTGGAAAAAAAGAGCTTAGCAGTGAACAGCATACTCTGTATGTAGAGATGATTCCTGAGCGTAAAAAGGTGATCGATAAAGATAAAAATATCTATGAGATTATACCAAAACATAAAAGATATAGAGTCTATATTGGAAGATTTAGAGAGCTTAGAAAAGGTCTTCACTCTGTATTTAATGAACTTAGAGAGGCTAAATCTACTGACCATATAGAGTTTAAAATCAGTTCTGGAGGGGGTATGGTACTAGAGGGGCAACAGTTTTATAACCTCATCCAAGAGAAATTTAATGGAAGAACCACTGCCTACCTAGATAATCATGGATATAGTATGGGTGCTCTGCTCTTCTGTATGACGGATAAGAGAATTATCTATCCATACTCAGACCTAATGTTTCATAACTACTCAGGTGGAGCGATAGGTAAAGGAGGAGAGATAAAAGCACGAATCAAACACTACACAAAAACACTAGAGCAGTTTTTTTATGATATTATCGTAGAACAAGGCTTCTTGTCGGAAGATGAGTTCAATCAGATGCTTGTAGGTCAAGACTACTGGATGGATGCAAAAGAGCTATGCAAGAGAGGGATCGCTACTCATGTGATAGTAGAGGGTCAAGAGATAACAGCCAAAGAGTATCTTAAAGTACTAAAAAAGAAGAAAAAATCCCAAAAGAAGAAAAAATAATCAGATGAAAATAAGAATCTACTATGAGGATACAGATGCAGGTGGAATAGTCTACCATACCAACTATATCAAATATTGTGAGAGAGCTAGATCAGAGATGTTTTTTCAAAAGGGGATGATCCCCTTGGATGGAGACTCTAGTGGTTTTGTTGTTAGAAATATCAATGCAGACTTCTTAGGATTTGCTGTTTTGGGTGATATGGTTGAGGTCTCAGCCAAAGTGATCAAAAAGAAAGCTGTATCTGTACTCATAGAGCATCAGATATACAAAGGAGACAAGAAGATCTTCCAGATGGAGGTTCTACTTGTCTTTGTACGAAATGGAAAACCCTATCCTATCCCAGAATCCCTACATGACACCTTCAAAGAGGATGAGATATTTAGATAGACCAATATGCAAAAAAGATTTAAACCCCACTGGACACTAAAAAACCCCCATGTACAGACACTATTTGCTCCTCTTGTTAGAAGAAAAGAGCAGACAGAAACTCACCTTGAAAAATTCTTCTTTGAAGATGGTGATTTTGTAGAGTCTGTTTGGTATAAAGATTTACCTAAAAATGATCAACCTATTGTGATACTATTTCATGGCTTGGCAGGATCGATAGAGTCACCCTATGCCAAAAACCTAATGTCTGCTCTATATAAAAAAGGATTTGCCTCTGTTATCATGCACTTTAGAGGCTCATATCAAAAAGAAAATCTACTCCCTAGAGCCTATCACAGTGGAGATACAGCCGATGCAAAAGCGTGGATACTACATATAAAAGAGAAGTATCCAGATTCTACTTTGTCTGCTGTAGGATTTTCGATAGGGGGAAATATGCTTCTCAAACTACTAGGAGAGTGGGGAGAAGAGTCTCCTCTAATCTCGGCTGTCTCAGTCTCTGCTCCAATGCAACTAGATATATCAGCCGATACCATAGAGAGAGGATTTGCCAGAGTATATCAACAACATCTTCTAAACCCTCTCAAAAAGAGTCTTCTCCAAAAATATAAGAGATTTGATATGAACCAAGAGCTAGAGATAGACGAGAAAACAGTAGAAAATATCGCCACCATAAGAGAGTTTGATGAGCGATATACAGCCAAAATACATGGCTTTGGTTCAGCAGAGAACTACTATCTAAAATGCTCTGCCAAACAGTTTTTAAAACATATCACCACTCCTACACTCATTATCCATGCACTAGATGATCCCTTTATGACTCCTGAAATCTTACCAACCAAAGATGAATTATCCCCTGCTATTACACTAGAGATCTCCGAGCATGGCGGTCATGTTGGTTTCGTATCAGGAACAGCTTTGAGACCAAAATATTGGCTTGATAGCAGAATCGTAAATTGGCTTATAAGTTTCACAATTCCTACACAAAAGGAATCTATAGTTTAACTATATCTTAAAGAGAAAGGATAGAGATGAGAAGCATTACCTATATAATTATTACACTATCTATACTATTAACAACTGGTTGCTCCCCAATGATAAACAAATATAGAGTAACCATCGATGCTATTTCAAACCCTAGTGTAGAGATACAACCAAGCTCTTATGTTATAAAAGCTCTAGGAGAGGATAGCGATGAGAATAGTCTAAAGTTCCAGAGACAAAGCAGGTATCTAGCTCAAACACTCAATGAAAAAGGGTATACTCAAACAGGTAGCGAGGCTCTAGCTCAACAAATTATCTATTTTGACTATGGGATAGAGACGGTCAAAGATGAGACTAGAACATATTCAGAGCCTAGTATGAGCTTTGGATTCTATCATAGAGATTACTATAGCCCATTTTGGAGCGACTTTGGATATACACACTATAGAACCTATCGCAAAAGGTATCTACTCTTCAACCGATATATGGTTATCCTATCAAAAGATCAAACAGGCAAAGAGCTTTGGCGTGTTGATACCTCCAGTATAGGAGAGTCGGACAATCTAAAAGTGATCATCCCACTACTCATAAAAGCATCCAAACCATATATTGGCAAATATACAGAAAAACCTGTAAAAGTAGTAGTCAAAGATAAAAAGATAGAGAAAGAAACAGAGGCAAAAAAAGAGAAAAAAATAAAAAAATAAACTTAGTTTAAACTTTATAAGATATTATTTCCTTGTTAATAAAAATTATTATTTAAAAAGCAAGGAAAATAACATGATCGTAACAAATAAAGCTCCAGACTTTACAGCAACAGCAGTTCTAGGCAACAACCAAATCGTTGAAGATTTCAATCTTATGGAAAATCTAGGTGAAAAAGGTGCAGTACTCTTCTTCTATCCACTAGATTTTACTTTTGTATGTCCATCAGAGATTATCGCATTTGACCATAGACTCGAAGAGTTTACAAGTAGAGGTGTCAATGTGATTGGTGTATCTGTAGATAGCCAATTCTCTCACTTTGCATGGAAAGAGACTCCTATCAACAAAGGTGGTATCGGTCAAGTTAGATTCCCACTTGTAGCTGACCTTACAAAGCAAATTGCAAGAGACTATGATGTTCTTTTGGATGAGTCTGTAGCTCTTAGAGGTTCTTTCCTAATCGATGCTGATGGTACAGTAAGACACGCAGTAGTCAATGACCTACCACTAGGAAGAAACATCGATGAGATGATCAGAATGGTAGATACTATGATCTTTACAAATGAGCATGGTGAAGTGTGTCCAGCAGGTTGGGCAAAAGGTGATGAGGGTATGAAAGCAGACACAGAGGGTGTAGCTGACTATCTTGCAAACCACGCTGACGACCTATAGATCGTAGGGGTATGCCCTTGTGGCTACCCTATATATTAAATCAAAATAGATATTTAAGTATTATAGACTATAATATTTATATAAGTATTTCATAAAAAAAGAGAGGCAAAAATCATGACAGACTACATAACCCTACTTAAACAGAATGATTTAAAAGCCACCATACAGAGAACTAGTATCCTAAAATCAATCGATCAGGCTGGTCATATAAATATAGATGATATATACGAAGATGTCAAAGAGCAGTACCCTACTCTCTCACTAGCAACTATATATAAAAATATCATCTTGATGCAACAGAACAATGTAATCATAGAAGTACCTATGAATGGTCAAAAATCCAAATATGAACTCAAAAAAGAGGATCATATACACCTAATATGTCAAGAGTGTGGCTCGATCACAGATAGTAAACTTCACCGAAAAACAGAAAAGATGCTTATAGTGACAGACTTTCAACTCAAAAGCTCTCAAATCAACCTCTATGGACTCTGCAAAACATGCCAAAATCAATAGAGGAAGGTGCTCTTTTTGTAGCTGATGCACACTATCCACATCATGGGGATGAGTTTATAAAACTATTAAAAAAGCTACAGAGCAAAGAGATAAAAACAGCTCAACTCTTTTTGATGGGTGATATTTTTGATCTACTTTTTGGTCACAATGAGTATATCAAAACCTTCTCCCAAGAGGCGATAACCCTACTCCAAGAGCTATCCAAAACCTTAGAGATACACTACCTAGAGGGCAATCACGACTTCTGCCTAAAAGAGATTTTCCCACATATTAGCGTATATAGCAGAGCCGAACAACCCATAGAGTTTACCCTAAACAACCAACTAATCTATCTAGCCCACGGAGACCTATACGAGACAGGATTTGGCTATGATCTATACTGCAAAACTCTCAGAACCAAAACAGCTCTAACCATGCTAAAACCTTTTGAGCGACAGATTATCGATCATCGTATGGAGAAACTCCAACAAAAAACCATCTGTAGACCCTTTAGTGGATTTGAAAACCGAGCCAAAAAGATTGCATCTCACTACCCAAAAGATGCTCTTGTTGTCGAGGGACATTTTCATCAAGGTAGAGTGTGTGAGAACTATATCTCTTTGCCCTCTTTGGCTTGTCAAAAAGAGATAGGAGTCATATCAAACGGTAAGCTAATACACCAAGAGATAAAAGCATAAAAAAGAGATTAATATTTATCTTTTTTTTATAGTCACTCTCTAGCTCTGAGGTATTATCAAGATATATCATAAATGGTAGTTTTTTACTATAGGTATGAGTAACAATATAGCTGTTATCTTTTTTGACCAAACGACCAAAAACTACCACTCTATCGCCATTTTTTAGATACTTCTCCTCATAGAGATATTTGGTTGCTCTATTGTGAGAAGGATAATCAGTAAGGGGTTCTCTCTGCTCTTTTTCTACCTTGTTTATTTTTAATATCACATCCTTGCCCTTCTCAATCTCAATAAAAATCTGATTTTTATTATCTATCAATACTCTCTCTTCGGATAGTTCAGTATAGAGATTTTTTGTCACCTTCTCATAACCACGACTGGGGGCTTTGCGTTTAAAATGGTACTCCCCTTTGGCTTTGAGTTGATAAAAAGCACAAGAGTTTCGAGAGAGAGGGCTTATAATCCGTTGTTGGAGAGTCACTCTCCCCTCTATCCGAACAAACATACCCTCTAGTGGAAGATGTAGAGGGGGGATGTTTTGAAAATTTTTATAATATTTGTTATTGAAATAGAGACTAACTAGATTGTGTAAAACAGTCCCACCTAACAAAAAAAAAATAAAAATAAGATTATTATCCATTGTTGTTGTTTCCAT
>Ga0256827_10001384_pt1 | contig 15454 bp, 13 predicted proteins | sample CV84metaG_FD_185977 | JGI IMG/M metagenome (GOLD analysis project Ga0256827, IMG submission 185977) | Hydrothermal vent microbial communities from East Pacific Rise, Pacific Ocean - CV84 | ecosystem: Environmental > Aquatic > Marine > Hydrothermal vents | place: Pacific Ocean: East Pacific Rise... | reverse complement strand
AACATACCATGCAGATATTGCTACAGGATCAACCACATTAAGTGCAAAATGCTCAAGTTTCATAAAGTGCTCCCCTTTATTTTTCCTCTTTTCTTTGATTTTTGAACAGTCCGGGCAGACGGTAATTTATAGATATCTTGCAAGACCAGCATACCTGCCCCTCTGGCAGTATCAGTATCTTTCCATTCCTGAATGATAACTTCAGCTCGATCGTCAGTATCGCCCGAGATATGCTCTGGAATAGTTTTATACATACTGTCGAAGATTAATCTTCCCGCATTCGTACCTTTGCCGGAGATAATAATTTTTTCCGGGTCGAATATTTCAATCAGGTTGGCGATACCGATCCCCAGTATCCGTCCAGCTTCCGCATATAAATCAATTAGTACTTCTTCTCCGGAAAAAGCTCTACTGATAACATCTTCTATCGTCAGATCCTCTGGACTATCAGTACTCCAACTCCCATCATGAACCAATTTTCGGGCATTCTTTAGAATTGCATAATTGCCTACGTAAGCTTCTAGGCATCCTCGCTTTCCACAGCGGCAGGAAGGTCCAGAAGCGTCTATTACTGTATGGCCAAACTCTCCAGCGATACCGGAATGCCCCATATAGAGCTGACCATTGATAACGATACCAATACCTACACCATGCGCAAGGTTAACGACGACGAAGTTGTCTACATCCTGCCCCTGACCAAACCATTGTTCCGTAAGAGTAAGGCTATTGGCACTATTATCTATATAAATAGGGATCTGGAGCTTCTGAAATAAAATTTCTTTAAAATTCACAGTTCGCCATTGATAGTTAGGTAAAAATCGGATCAGCCCCGTGAAAGAATCAACGAATCCCGGAACCGCAACTCCAACGCCGGAAATTTCATTTTTCGATAATTTAGTTGACCACATACACTGCTGGACCGCTTGCATTATTGTATCTGCAATACTTTCTGGCGAAGTATCTTCTTCTTCGAATGGCATTGAAAACTTTGCCAGAACATCTGCCTGCAAATTAATGATGACAACACTGATACGCTGGACGGACAGAAATACCCCTATGGTAAAAGCCCCTTCAGGATTAATAGCCAGCAGGATGGGACGACGCCCGACGGGAGAATTTCCCGACTGCTTTTCCAGCAAGAGACCTTCCCTGATAAGTTCAGCCGTAATACTTGTTATTGATGCCGGACTCAACCCCGTACTTCTTGAGATATCGGCCCTGGAAATCAGACCACGATTCCGAATTGTATATAGAACCTTATGCCTGTTAATTGCCCGCATCAAAGATTTGTCGAGAGAGGGGAGTGTATTGGTAGCCACAATCCATATATCCTTTTAATTATCTACTATTTCTTCAGTCAAAGAATTAATGTTGTTTTCAGAAAATATATCTTAGCATAGGACGATAACATTTAAGACAAAAAATCTTAACCAATTGATAAATATGGATATTTGTCTAATTTAATGTACTATGTTAGAAGATAATTATAGTTAGTTTATTTAATTGACAATAGCACGATCCTGAGATAGAAGTTTATTAATTTACTGATTAAATTAATTCGAATACTATTTTCCAAGGCTTTTCAGTTTGATTGCCAGGAGGAAGAATGTCCAATCTAGGTAAATTGCGACTCAATGAAGATCGGCTGTTTCCTGCAGACCCCGGTATTCGGAATCTGGCAAGAAAGCTTTACAGGGAAGTTAAGGATGTTTCCATCATCAGCCCCCACGGGCATACCGATCCCCATTGGTATGCTGACGATATTAACTTCACCAATCCAACAGAATTATTTTTGATCCCTGATCACTACATTTTCAGAATGCTTTACAGTCAGGGAGTTGCCCTTGAAGATCTCGGTATCCCCCGAGTTGACGGCCAAACGACTGAAACCAATCCGCGTAAAATTTGGCGATTATTTGCTGAGCACTATCATCTGTTCAGAGGAACCCCTTCACGGTTGTGGTTTGAATCGGTCCTGGTCAATCTGTTTGGTATCGAAAATCGTCTTTCTCCTGAAACCTGTGACGATATCTACGATTCCATCAATACCGCTCTAACAAAACCAGAGTTCTCTATCCGAGCTCTGTATCAGAAGTACAACATTGAGGTCATTTCCACGACAGACTCTCCTCTTGATGACCTTGCAGCCCACCAGCAAATACTCAAAAGTGGCTGGGATGGTAGAATAATCCCCTGCTTCCGACCTGATCCAGTTGTGGATCCTGAATATTCGGGGTTTATAGAGAATATTGCTAAATTAGGTGAATTAACAGGGGAAGACACTCATAGCTGGAGTGGATACCTAAAGGCTCTGGCAGCACGCCGTGACTTTTTTGTCCGCATGGGGGCAACTGCGACCGACCACGGACACCCATCGGCTGCGACAAGAGACTTTTCCATAAATCACTGCGAAAAGCTCTATCAAAAGGCGCTGAAGGGGTTGTTAAGCCCAGCTGAAGCTGAAGACTTCCGCGGTCAAATGCTCACAGAAATGGTGAAGATGAGTCTGGCAGACGGACTGGTTACACAGATTCATCCAGGATCATTCCGCAATCATAACCGTTTGATCTACAACACATTCGGCCTGGACAAAGGGGCTGACATCCCAACCCCAACAGAATATGTAAAAGATCTTAAACCTCTTCTTGACCGGTTTGGCAATGAATCAAAAACAACTGTCATCCTTTTCACCCTCGACCCGACAACTCTCAGCCGGGAACTGGCTCCGCTAGCCGGGCATTATCCGCTTCTGAAGTTGGGACCGGCCTGGTGGTTTTTTGATAGCCCCGAGGGGATGAGAAATTATCGGCGGGCGGTCACAGAAACAGCCGGATTCTACAACACAGTCGGATTTAATGATGACACCCGCGCATTTCTGACTATTCCAGCAAGGCATGATATGGCCCGTCGAATTGACTGTTCTTATCTGGCTGAACTGGTATGTGAACATCAACTGGACGAGGATGAGGCACTGGAGGTGGCTTTTGACCTGGCCTACAACCTGGCGAAAAAAGCATATAAACTTTAAATGGAAATTACAAAATGCCAATCTTGGCACAATCAACCAACTCAAGGAGGTAAAAGATGCTCAAGAAAACCACAAAAATCGCCCTGATAAGTCTTCTCTGCCTAGCATTTGCCCTACCGGCATTTGCTAAAACACTAAGAAGTGCAGATACCCATGCCAAAGACTATCCCACTGTTCAGGCTGTGGATTACATGGGAAAACTTCTAGAAAAATGGACTGATGGTCGACTGAAAATCAAAATCTATCCTGGCCGGCAACTTGGTGAAGAAAAAGCAACTATCGAACAGACTGTTGCTGGCGCTATCGACCTCGATCGGGTCAATCTTGCTCCCCTGAATGCCTTTATCCCCGAAACAGCAATTCCAGCCCTCCCCTATATTTTCCGCTCAACAGAGCATATGCACAAGGTTATGGATGGTCCGATCGGGCGTGAAATTCTGGACGCAATGACACCTCATGGACTGGTTGGTCTGGCCTTTTATGATTCAGGTGCACGTTCTTTCTATAATTCAAAACATCCAATTCATTCTCCTGCAGATATGAAGGGGATGAAGATCCGGGTTCAAAACTCAGATCTGTTCGTTGCTACGATGGAAGCACTTGGCGCCAACGCCACCCCAATGGAATTTGGACAGGTTTATGAAGCACTGAAAACAGGTGTTATTGACGGTGCCGAAAACAACTGGCCTTCCTACGAATCGACCCGCCACTTTGAAGTGGCAAAATATTACTCCCTCGACCAGCATTCAATGTCACCAGAAGCACTGGTCATGTCCAAAAAAAGCTGGGACAAGCTGAGTAAAGAAGATCAGAAACTCGTGCGCAAAGCAGCTGTGGAATCGGTCCAGGTTATGCGCGATCTGTGGAACAAGCGCGTTGAAAAATCAAAGAAAATTGTTGAGGCTGCTGGCAATGAGATTATTTTTAAAATTGACAAGCAACCCTTTATTGATGCAATGGCACCAGTTTACGCCCGTTTTGCCAATACCCCAGCGCTTAAAGATCTTGTAAAACGGATTCAAGCAGTCAAGTAACAAAGCAACCAAATCATCGGGCGGAGTCCTCCGCCCGATGATTCACTATCAGGGTTTTCCAATGCTGAATTCTCTATACACCTTTAATCGAACCATCTCCAGGATTTGTATCTGGTCAAGCGGCTTCGGCCTGGTCCTGATGACGATTATTGTCGGCTGGCAAGTCTTTGCCCGTTATGTTCTCAATAATACCCCTCACTGGTCCGAAAAATTCTGCTTACTACTGATGATTTACTTCATTTTATTTGCTGCTGCGGCAGGAGTTCGTGAAGGTTCTCATATTGGTCTAGTTTTTGTTAAGGAAAGTTTGCCTGCTTTGCCACAGCGTGTTGTCGGGGTCATCAATCATCTGATTGTTGGATCATTCGGCTTTGGTATGGTTTGGTTCGGGATAGACATGGTGACATCTACCTGGTCGCATACCATTCCGACACTCGGGATTCCAACCGGGCTCAGCTATCTTCCTTTCCCGTTGGCTGGCCTTCTGTTCATGCTTTTTTCTCTGGAACATATTCTCAAAACTATTCTGACCAACACGGAATTATGACATGGAATTAGTCGTTCTATTCGGAACCTTCCTTTTTTTACTCCTGCTCGGAGTCCCTATTGCTGTGACTCTTGGTGCCTCTGCTATGGCGACTGTCCTTTATATGGATATTCCGCCAATGATCGTATTCCAGCGGATGGCCTCCGGGATGAATGTTTTTTCTCTGATGGCTATTCCTTTCTTTATCTATGCTGGGGAACTTATGCAGCATGGGGGGATATCTGAACGTCTGGTTCGTCTTGCAAATGCAATTATCGGTCATGTTCGTGGCGGATTGGGATTGGTCAACGTCCTTTCGTCAATGTTGTTCGGAGGGATATCCGGGTCAGCTGTCGCCGATGTCTCGGCACTGGGCTCAACACTGATACCGATGATGAAAGAAAAGGGCTACGATGCAGATTATGCGGTCAATGTTACGGTGACCTCAGCTACCATCGGTCTGATTGTGCCCCCTAGCCATAATATGATTATCTACTCTATTGCGGCAGGCGGTACAGTTTCTGTTTCAGCATTGTTTATGGCCGGATTTATCCCGGGAATTTTAGCTGGATTGTCATTGATGGTGGCAACTTATCTGGTGGCAATCAAGCGGGGTTATCCGCGTGAAACTTTTCCCGGATGGAAACTTTTGATTGTTTTATTTGCGAATGCCCTCCCCGGCCTGATGACCGCGATAATCATTGTCGGAGGAGTTCTTTCTGGTATTTTTACCGCCACAGAGTCCGCATCAATCGCCGTTATTTACGCACTGGTTGTGACATGCTTTTTCTATCGTTCAATGAACTGGGAAAACTTTATAAAAGCAACCCTGGGGGCAATAAGAACAACAGCGATGGTTCTCCTTATCATCGGCAGTGCTGCCTCTTTTGCCTGGTTGCTCGCCTTAAATGAAGTTCCAGATAGACTCTTTATGTTGTTGCAATCAGTATCCGACAATCCTCTTGTCATCATGCTCATGGTTAACATTATCCTGCTGTTTCTGGGGACATTCATGGATATGTCACCACTGATTATTATTTGTACCCCGATTTTCCTACCTGTCATGGTTCAACTGGGAATGGATCCCGTTCAATTTGGTATCGTTTTAATGGTCAATCTGGGAATTGGCTTAGTCACTCCTCCTGTCGGAACGGTCCTTTTCGTCGGTTGCGCTGTGGGGCATGTCAAAATGGAAGAAACGGTCAAAACTATCTGGCCTTTCTATATAGTCATGATCGCAACCCTACTCCTCGTCACCTACATTCCCGCTATCAGTATGTTTATTCCTAAACTTCTGATGGGATAACTTTTGCAGTAAAGAAGGTCATTTTCATGAATAAACTATTCGATATTACCAACAAGGTTATCGTGGTCACCGGAGCAGCAGGTGTCCTTGCCGGTGGAGTCGCTAAATATCTTTTAGAGCAGGGAGCCCACGTGGTTTTTCTTGACCTGTTTCAGGAGAAAATAGATACCGTCCTAAAAGAGATGAGCCCTGTCTCCAGCAAACTTTCCGGATATGCCTGCAATGTTCTTGACCAGGTGGCGCTGGAGGACGTTTATCAGAAAGTCATGCGGGAGTATGGGCGGGTTGACGTTCTCATCAACGGCGCTGGTGGTAATATGCCCGGTGCAACAATTGGTCCGGAACAAGATATCACCGATCTGAATATTGATGATTACAGCAAAGTCCTCGACCTGAATCTCAAAGGAACAGTTTTGCCAACCATGACGTTCGTAAAAGCGTTTATTCAGCAGAAAAAAGGCTGTATCGTTAATTTCTCCTCCATGTCGGCACCACAAGCCTTAACCCGCGTCCTTGGCTACTCAAATGCTAAAGCGGGGATAGACAACCTGACTCGCTGGATGGCTACCGAACTGGCATTAAAATATGGTGCCGGAATTAGAGTCAATGCGGTTGCTCCAGGGTTTTTTGTTTCTGAGCAGAACCGGGCATTGCTGATCAACGATGACGGCAGTTACACCGAACGGGGCAACCAGGTTATCAACAAGACCCCTTTCAAAAGATTTGGCGAGAAACAGGAAGTTTTCGGCACAATCCACTATTTGATCTCAGATGCAGCATCCTTTGTGACGGGAACAATCGTCCCAATTGATGGTGGTTTCTCATCATTTACCGGAGTCTAGCCACCTAAGTACGGACAATATTCAGTTAAAGACAAGACATAAAGGATCTGGGCATGGAAGAGTTGAGCTACATATTTGATGGACCAAAAACCGGCGCAATAGAGAACCAGGAGCAACTGAAAAAAGCCAAAATCATGACGCAACTTTTCCCCGATGGAAGTATCGTCCCTTCTTCCTTGCAATGGGACAAGAACTGCCTCCTTGGAATTGTTGATTTTTCTGATCATGAAACGTTTTTTGCGCTGGGAGATACTGACACCCTGGCAACACAATTTTCTGGTTTTTCTGCAACCCAGATGCCGGCAGACCGCTACTCTCTGCTGACTGCTGTGGCAGATATCCCCAATTCGGCCCAGCTGCGAAGCCAGCTACCACACTTGACTCCCCGCCCTTTGGGCCTGCAGCCATCGTTCGGATTTGGTGACCGTTTAGGGTTGGCAACACCCGGACATGCGGTAGCAGCAAAACTTTCGGGACAAGGGATAGCTGCCATTTTCTGCCAGCAGTCGATCCGTGAAATGGTCCGGACTGAACGCAGCCCGGAGGACGTATTATCAACCGCAACTTGGGGGGCTTTTAGAGCAGGATGGCTCCAACCCGTTGGAGCTGATGCCGACCACCTGAAAACCATAGAAGATCTGGATTTGACGGCACAGGCGGGATTTTGTTTTTTCACCATCGACCCCTCCGATCATGTTGATCAATCCGCTGACAATTACAGTTCAGACGAAGTTGAAAAAAGGTTTCAGGCACTTCTTGATGACGGAGTTCCGGGAGCAGAGTTGTTTCTGTCCTTGTACAATGAAAACTCCTTTGACCTTGAAGAGAGCAAAAATACGCTCTGTTTTGAAACAGGAGCATTAAAGCGAGCTGCCGTCAAATATGGTCGTGCTTTGGCACATATCACAGCAATGACGCGTCACGCTGAAAAAATAATGGGGAAATCCGGTTTTGATCTGGAAATTTCAGTTGATGAAACAGATCAACCAACAACGGTGCTCGAACACCTGTTTCTGGCCCTGGAGTTACAACGCAACAATATCCCCGTGACCAGTCTGGCTCCACGGTTTATCGGTGACTTTGAAAAAGGGATTGATTTCAGAGGAGATCTTGCCGCATTCATTGATGCACTTAAAATTCATGCCGCTATTGCATCTCAATACGGCCCATATAAAATCAGCTTGCACAGCGGTAGTGATAAATTCAGTGTTTATCCCCCAATTGCCGAGGTGTGCGACGGAAAATTTCATGTCAAAACGGCAGGCACCAGCTATTTAGAGGCACTACGGGTGATTTGCCGGGTGAATCCGGAATTATTTAGTGAAATTGTCACGTTTTGCCGGGAACGTTTCCCTGTCGACCGGGCAACCTACCATATTTCAGCCAGTCTGAATCAAACACCAACAGTTGCAGGATTAACTCCAGAGCAATTGGAACAATACTATCTTACCGACGATAATGGTCGACAGTTACTACATGTGACTTTTGGTTCTGTTTTGACGGTCAAAGACGGCAATCATTTCAGGTTCAAAAATGACCTGCTTGCAATCCTGCGTACAGAAAGCCAATTACATGAGGAGTTTCTTGTCAAACATTTTGGCAAGCACCTGTCGCTGCTGCAAAAAGGGTCTGTTTAATGGCGGACGTTGGACATCAACAAAGCTCATAAATTTAGAGGAATATCTATGAATATAGCCATGGAAGAAAGTATGCGCTGGTATGGTCCAGGAGATCCCGTTTCATTACAGTTTATTCGTCAAACTGGAGCAACAGGAGTCTATACCTCTCTCCATCAAATCCCCTACGGCGAAGTTTGGCCTGTAGAGGCAATTCGCGACCACAAAAAGCTGGTCGAGGATGCGGGATTACGCTGGGTTGCGGTAGAATCAGTTCCCGTCCATGAAGACATTAAAACCCGGCGCGGAAATTATCTTCAATATATTGAAAACTATCAGAAAACCTTGTTGAATCTGGGGGCTGAAGGAATCGATCTGGTAATCTACAACTTCATGCCTGTCCTTGACTGGGTTCGGACCGACCTCAAGCACAAGCTGGCAGACGGATCAGAGTGCCTCTATTTTGATCCTGTCCAGTTTGCAGCTTTTGAAATTTACCTGTTACGCCGGGAGGGGGCAGAAAACGACTATACTGAAGCACAGCTAAGTGCCGCCAAAGACTTTTTTGACGGGCTCAGCCTACATGAAAAAAAAGCATTTGAAACATCTCTTATCGATGTCTTTCCCGGCTGTAAAATGGGCCTTTCAATTGAAGATGTCCGGGCCATGCTTAATACCTACAGGGATATCGATAGAAAAAAACTCAAGCAACATTTCTGCCAGTTCCTCGAAGCCGTTATCCCTGTGGCCGAAACAGCAGGGGTAAGAATGGCTGTTCATCCAGATGACCCTCCCTACTCAATTATGGGTCTTCCCCGAATTGTCTCATGTGAAGAAGATGTCAAAGATCTTCTGGCAATGGTCGATAGCCCGGCCAATGGTCTCTGTTTTTGTACCGGCTCATACAGCCCTCGCCCCGACAATGATCTTCCTGGCATGATTGAGCGCTACGGGCACCGAATCCACTGTGCTCACTTGCGCAGTACCCAGCGCAACCCTGATGGAAGCTTTTATGAAGCTGACCACCTTGGCGGATCGGTCGATATGTACAAGGTCGTTAAAGCTCTCCTTCTGGAGATGAAAAAACGGCAAACAGCGGGGCAGAAAGATTGGAAGGTCCCTTTCCGCCCGGACCACGGTCATACCATGATGGATGATCTGGAAAAACCCCCAGTGCCCAATCCAGGATACACCGCCATTGGCCGATTGCGGGGGCTCGCTGAGATTCGTGGTCTCCAGCTTGGCATTGCCCGCAGTCTCAATCTGTAACGTTTCAATTTTTCAACCAGCAGAAGGAAAAATACCATGGCTGCAGCAATCACAATCAAGGCCGCTGAAGAGTGTCGTTACGATATTTTGTCTCTCGGTGAAGTCATGCTAAGGCTTGATCCCGGAGAGGGACGTATTCATACCACCCGGAACTTTAGAGTATGGGAAGGTGGTGGTGAGTACAACGTCGCCCGTGGGTTACGTCGTTGCTTCGGCCAACGGGCAGCCATTGTCACTGCCCTTGCAGATAACCCCGTAGGACGTTTGGTTGAAGACCTCATCCTGCAGGGTGGTGTTGATCCTGAATTTATCCAGTGGAGAAATTATGACGGGATTGGGCGGAGTGTCCGCAACGGTCTAAATTTTACTGAACGGGGCTTTGGCATTCGTGGTGCTGTCGGGTGTTCGGACCGCGGCAATACTGCAGTGTCCCAACTGAAAAAAGGGAATATTGACTGGGATTACATCTTTGGGGAGCTTGGTGTTCGCTGGTTTCATACCGGTGGAATTTTTTCTGCTCTCTCCGAAACCACCGGTGATGTTGTCATCGAAGCCGCCCAGACAGCCAAGAAATACAACACCATTGTTTCTTATGATCTCAACTATCGACCATCTCTCTGGAAAGGGTTTGGCGGGCTGGAAAAATGTCGTGATGTCAACCGGGAAATCGCCAAATCGGTTGATGTGATGATCGGAAATGAAGAAGACTTTACTGCTTGCCTTGGATTCGAAATTGAAGGGGCTGACGATAATCTTACCAATCTTAACGTCTCATCATTTAAAAAAATGATTAACAACGCTGTTACTGAGTTCCCCAATTTTAAAGCAACCGCAACGACCATGCGTGGGGTTAAAACTGCCACCATTAACGATTGGGGGGCGATGTGCTGGCTCGATGGCCAGTTTTATACCTCAGTCCACCGACCGAACCTGGAAATTATGGATCGAGTCGGAGGAGGAGACAGCTTTGCCTCCGGTTTCATCTACGGTCTCATGAATTTTACAGATCCCCAGCAAGCCGTTGAATACGGAGCTGCTCACGGTGCTCTGGCAATGACGACTCCCGGTGATACCACCATGGCGACATTAGCTGAAGTCAAAAAGTTGGTCATGGGTGGAGGGGCACGTGTTGATCGGTAAAACCAATAAAGGCGTAAAGATCTCTACCCCACAAAGAAAGATTGAGCGATGAACCTTTTCATAGAAAATGTTGAAAAAATAACCAGCCGGTTGGATCAGATCAAAATTGTTCCCGTTCTTGCAATTGAAAGTGTTGATAATGGGCTGCGAATGTGTGAAATCTTAAATCGACAGGGCTTATATGCTGCTGAGATCACCTTTCGAACCACAGCGGCAGAAGATATCATTAAGCAGGCATCAAAAGAATACCCCGATTTACTTCTCGGAGCAGGAACAGTCTTAAATACCAATGATTTGCAACGAGCATTTCAGGCTGGTGCAGAATTTGCGGTTGCACCAGGCTTCAACCCAATTGTCGTCAAAGAAGCTGTTAAACATGGGTACCCTTTTTTCCCGGGGGTTGTCACTCCTTCAGAGATAGAACAGGCCATGGAACTCGGTTGCCGAATGCTCAAATTTTTTCCGGCAGAAGCAGCAGGTGGGCTCCCGATGCTCAAGTCTTTGCTGGCACCCTACAAGCATCTGGGAATCAAATTTATGCCGACAGGAGGAATAAAAACCAGCAACATTACCGACTACTTGAACCTTCCGGAAATTCCTGCTGCCGGAGGAACCTGGCTCGGGAACAATCAGGATATAGAAGCGGGCAACTGGGCACAGATTGAAAGCTATATTGCTGAAGCCATTCAGCTGGTCAATTCTTTGAAACAATCTGCACAATGAAAGAAGTCAACTGGGGTATCATTGGCTGTGGAGATGTAACAGAAGTAAAAAGTGGCCCACCTCTGTATAAAGTCGATAACTCCAATCTGGTGGCGGTTATGCGCGGCAATAAGGCTCTGGTCCGGGACTATGCCTCCCGCCACAAGGTTCCTCACTATTACACCGATGCAGATGACCTGATCAACGACCCTCGGGTTAATGTTGTTTATATTGCGACTCCGCCGGATACCCATTGTGAGTATACGTTACGTGTCGCTGCGGCAGGTAAACCTGTTTATGTTTAAAAACTGATGGCATGTAACTATGCAGAGTGTCTGAAAATGATCGATGCTTGCGACAAAGCTGGAGTCCCACTTTTTGTCGCCTATTATCGCAGAGCTTTGCCCAATCACCTGAAAGTAAAAGAGCTGATCGATTCTGGAGCAATTGGTCAGGTTCGTTTTGTAAATATCTGCCTCTATTGGTCATGGAACCGAAAGATTCAGGACGAGGGCCCCCTTCCCTGGAGGATCAATTCGCATATTTCTGGTGGAGGATTTTTCTTCGATCTCGCCTCCCATACATTTGATTATCTCGATTTTGTCTTTGGTCCGATTACCAGAGCAAAAGGTGTAACAGCAAATCAGTCCGGCCTTTATGCTGCAGAAAATATTGTTGCGGCCAACTTTGAATTCTCCTCAGGTATCATCGGCAGCGGGCTATGGTGCTTCTCAGCCTCCTCGCTGAGTGAAACTGAAACAATAGAGATTGTCGGAGACGAGGGGCATATAGAGTTCTCTTCGTTTTCCCGGGGGCCAATACACCTCGAAACGCTAGACGGTCTCCAAATATTCGAACCCGACACTCCGCAGCACGTTCATCTCCCACTGGTCAAAACCATTGTTGATGATTTACTCCAGCGTGGAACCTGTCCTAGTACTGGCAGAAGCGGTGCTCGCGCAAGCTGGGTTATGGATGAAATCGTAAAGGGAGCATAGCGCCATTAACCTATCGGAGAAAATAAAATGAGCAGACAAAAACTGCGCTTTGGGATTATCGGACCGGGATCTGTCGCCCATATTCACAGTCGTGCAATCAAGCTGGCCGAGGATTCCGAGCTTGTCGCCATCTATGGTCGGGATAAGGAAAAAACCAGAGCTTTTGCTGATCAATATTCCATAAAGGCTTATTCAGATCTGGAAACCTTTCTTTCCTGTGATGAGATTGATGCTGTCACCATTGCCACTGCTTCTGGAACACATTTAAACATCGGAAGACAGGCCGCTCTTCGGCGCAAACATATCCTCTGTGAAAAACCTCTGGAAATCACCTCTCAGCGAGCCGAAAAATTAATAAAAGCTTGCACGACTTCTAACGTCCAGCTTGGTGTGTTTTTCCAGGCTCGTTTTGATAAATCTACTCAGTTGGCCAAAGAGGCGATCAGAAATGGTCGGTTAGGGAAAATCCTTCTAGCCAGCTGTCAGATGCGCTGGTATCGCAGCCAGGAATATTATGATTCTGCTGCCTGGCGGGGGACCTGGTCCCTTGATGGTGGGGGGTGCCTGATGAACCAGGGGATCCACACCATCGACCTGCTGCTATACCTTGTCGGGGATCCTTCTATTGTTTCGGCCTTCCAGGGTCCATTGACTCACCAACGAATCGAAGTTGAAGATAACCTCTGTGCTGCTGTACGCTTTAAAAATGGTGCTGTCGGAACAATTGAAGCGTCAACCTCCTGCTCGCCAGGCTTTCCTCGCCGGATCGAAATCTCCGGGGACAAAGGGACCATAGGAATTGAGGGTAACCGCATTGTCCGTTGGGAATTCACCGATAAGCGACCTGAAGACGAGAACGCAAAAACAACTGGCAACACAGATATAGGAGGGGCCGCAGATCCTGCAGCTATTGGTGACACCGAACACTCTTTGGTCGTTCAGGATTTTGTTGAGAGCATCAAGGAAAATAGACAACCATTTATCAATGGAGTTGAGGGGAAACGAGCCGTTGACTTTATCTGCGCCATCTACAATTCAATTCGATCAGAAGCTGCCGGAACGTTTCAATAATTCTATCTTCTTATAAACAGGGAGAGCTTTTATGGATAAGACAAACAAACCCCGTATAGGCTTTATCGGACTGGGGATGATGGGTTCGGCCATGGTGCAACGGTTACTCAGTTGCGATTATTCGCTGACCATCGTTGCTCACAAAAACCGGACAAATATTGATGCAGCTGTTGCAAAAGGGGCAAAAGAAGTTGCAACTCCCGCTGAACTTGCACAGGTAAGTGACATCATAATGCTCTGTGTTGATACAAGTGCAGCGGTAGAAAAAATCATGAGGGGTGAAAATGGGATTCTGAAACAGCTGCAACCAAACAGTCTGGTCATCGATTTCGGAACCTCCATTCCAGGGTCGACTCGTCAATTGGCACAGGAATGCCTGGCGAAAGGAGCTGCAATGATGGACGCCCCATTGGGGCGCACACCTGTCCACGCTCTGGATGGCTTGTTAAACATCATGGCCGCGGGAAGTGTCGATGATTTTGAACGCGCTAAACCCGTACTGGATGATCTCGGTGAAAATGTATTCCATGTTGGACCCATTGGTGCAGGTCATACCCTGAAGCTGATTAATAACTTTTTTGCTATGACAACAGCTTGTGCCATGTCGGAAGCATTTGCAATGGCCGACCTTGCAGGGTTAGAGCGGATAACACTGTACGAAGTGATGGCTTCCGGGCCACTCAAATCAGGAATGATGGATTTTATCAAGGCAGAAGCTGTTGATAATGACCCAAAACAACTGGCCTTTTCTGTGGCGAATGGTCTCAAGGATGTGGGATACTATGTGAATATGGCTGATGATTTTGGAGTCGAAAGTTTTATCTCCCCTGCCATAAAGAAGATTTTAGGTTTGGCTAAGATATCCGGTTATGGAGGCAAGATGGTTCCAGAGTTGGTCGATTTCATGGAAAACACCTTTAGTACAAAACGAGACGAGTGCAAATTTGACCGGTGATCAGCAGATCGAAATACTCCGTTTAGTTGAGGGAATTCAGCATCAGGGGGCGGACCAAAAGTTAGGGTAAACAATAACTATAAGATATCCTTAAGACATTTGATAATCATCAAATCACAGCAATTGCGAACAGAACCAAGAACGGTTTGACTCATGGCGTGTCTATATATAATGCTGACAGTCAAATAGTGTTGTCTCTCGGATCTGGAGGGGAGGAATCGGCACAACAGGAAGTCCCGATGGCATGGGAAACCCAAATTTGATCCGTCAAAAAAAGTGTAATCGACTCCCGGTTCCGCCGACATGGATAATGCCTCCCACTCAACTAACTGCTCCGGATTTCGCCCTATCTCGATACCAAGTCGTTCCAAGCTCAAGCCGTTGACCTGTTTGTACCAGGACAGTTCTTCTTGCAGATCTTCAGGCTGGGGAATCCTCAGCGGTTATTCGGGCCCGAATTGAAGCAGCACGGGCAATCCAAAGGGAAAGACTTGCCCTTTTTGGTCTTCATGCCAATTCAGCCATGGCAACATGACATATTTGCAAGTTCTGCCCCGTTGATGATGCAGGCAGAAGCTACTGGAAATGGTCGTTGACAAGCTTGGTATGTCAGTGCATAGCTATGTATTCTCAAGGTAGCTCGGACAATTGCAGATTTAGCTGGCAAGAAAAACATTCAGCAGGAACATTTGGCAGAAGCGATTCAGTATCGGGGGCAGGATCGGAAGTTGGGTTGAACAGAATCCATTAATCGTACTTTTATCTACCGTCATTTGCGGCAATTCTACCGGTTGCTTTATAAAACCAAAAATTTCAGTTTTTTAGTGAACGACTACAAAAATCTCCGAATGTTAGGTTAATGGCATCTACAGAGGTGCAGTTTTGGGAGGTGGTGCTCTTGAAACAATCGAAAAAGATCAACAGCTAGGCCATGTTCAGCAAGCTGGATAAAAAAAGGGTTGGTTCT
>Ga0256827_10001383_pt1 | contig 15470 bp, 16 predicted proteins | sample CV84metaG_FD_185977 | JGI IMG/M metagenome (GOLD analysis project Ga0256827, IMG submission 185977) | Hydrothermal vent microbial communities from East Pacific Rise, Pacific Ocean - CV84 | ecosystem: Environmental > Aquatic > Marine > Hydrothermal vents | place: Pacific Ocean: East Pacific Rise... | reverse complement strand
TCACTACCCTTTTCATTGACAATAGTCATTTTATCACTATTTAAATAGTTAATCTTATTTATGTGTATTTTGTTGGTTTCATACATTCTTTTAAAATTGTTGGCTAAGTTTCTTAGTGATTGTTGGTTTATACGGTAGACCTCTTTTGCTACTGGTACATTAACTTTTTCTATAATGTATATAAGAGATTTGTATTTTGCTCTCCAAGTACCTGAAACTTCTATGCGTAAATCTTTTACAAAGTAGTCACCTTTTTCTAGGCTTACTAGAAGTACTAGGTTAAATTTTCCATTTTTATGTAGTTTAAGGTACTCTTTTTCTATAGTTTGTGTACCATTAGTTACACTTCTTGTTACACTATGCCAATTTCCTTCAATAGTATTTTCTAAAGGGGTTTTTGCAAAAGCTAGGTTTATGAGTAGTAGTAATATAGTTAAAATTTTAATCATCTCTAATTATAATAGATTTTAACTGATATTTAAATTTATCTCTAAGTTGTTTACACTACAATTACAAAAACTTTAAAGGATATAAAATGGATGTAAATAAAATAAGAAAAATATGTAGACCAGTTAGAATAGTAGTTGGACTTTCACTCATAGGTACAGGTGTAGCTACAGGTAATAGTTGGTTCTATTTAGGTGTAGTGCCACTAATAGCAGGAATAGCAAATTTTTGCCCACTTTGTATTATTACTAAAAAGTGTGATATTTAGTAATATTGAATTAGTAACTAACATATCTTAAGGGAGATTTCTATGAATGCAGTAGAAGAGTATATAAATTCAAATATCATAGAAGAGTTACACCCCTCTGAAATTGCAAATCTTCTTAAAGATCTTGATGAGAGTAGTTTCTCTGAAGCTTTAAAAATAGTCCCACAAGAGTTAGTTGGTGATGTTGCACTAGAACTTCCCGATAGATATTTTGGTGATTTTGTTGAGTCATATACTGTTCAAGAGTTAGCTGTAGCTGTTACTGAGTTAGAGTCTGATGATCAAACAGACTTTATGCAAGAGCTTGAAGAGGTCAACGATGAAGTAGCAAAAGAGGTTTTTAATAAACTTCATAAAGATGACCAAGAAGACATCTTACAATTAAAAAAGTATGATGAAAATGAAGCTGGTGCATATATGCAAACAGAGGTCTATACTGCTAAACTAGACCAAAGTGTACATGATGTCATTCGTGATTTTGCTGAATTGCGTAAAATGGGTGAGCTTGAAAATGTACAATTTCTTTTTGTTGTAGATGATAACTCTGTATTAAAATATGGTATAGGTTTAGACAATCTACTAGTTTTTGATTTTGAAAAAACACTCCGAGAAAACATAGAAGAATCATCTGAAAATTTTAAACCCATAACATCAAGTGACTATAGTAACATAAGTGAAATAGTTAAAAAATTCCAAGAGTATGATTTAACGGTTTTACCTATTATTAACTCTTATGGAGTTATTTTGGGTAGAATAACATCAGATGATATTTACGATATTATGAATGAACAGGCTACTGATCAAATGTACCTCTTAGCAGGTGTTGATGATGATGCAGAAGAGGATGAAGACATCTTTAAAGCAGGAAAAGCTAGAGCAATTTGGTTGACTGTAAATCTCATAACAGCTATAGCTGCCTCATTAGTTATTGGTATGTTTGAAGATACTCTACAAAGTTTAGTAGCATTGGCAATTCTCATGCCTATAGTTGCATCTATGGGTGGTAACGCAGGTACACAGAGTCTTACAGTTGTAGTGCGTCAATTAGCACTAGGAGATATTGCAAGACATGATGCTTTTAGAACTATTAAAAAAGAGGTACTTATCTCTCTTGCAAATGGCATAATTTTTGCTATACTTATAGGAGTAATTGCCTCACTATGGTTCGATAAAGGAATGTTAGGAGTAGTTATAGGTTTATCTATGATTATTAACCTCTTGAGTGCTGGTTTTTTTGGCTCAATGGTGCCATTATTACTAAAAAAAATGGGTGTTGACCCTGCTATTGGGAGTACAGTTATACTTACAACTGTTACAGATGTAGTTGGCTTTTTCTCATTTTTGGGTTTAGCGACCGTTATATTATTATAAATTAAAGGATTTTACAAAAAAAATGGACTTATTGTTATTATATTTTTTTGCTGCAGTTGGAGTTTCGTTTCTATGTTCCATATTGGAGTCAGTTTTACTCTCTGTAAACATGGCGTATGTCTCTGTTATGGAGAGAGAAAGACCAAAAGCTGGAGCTTTACTTAGAGATCATAAAGAGAATATAAATAAATCTATAGCCTCTATACTTATACTAAATACTATTGCAAATACATTAGGTGCTGCAGCAGTTGGAGCACAAGCTAAAAATATTTATGGAAATGAAGCAGTTTTTTATGTATCTGCTATTTTAACTTTTGCTATTTTGTTTTTTTCTGAAATTATTCCAAAAACCATTGGTACAGTTCATTGGAAAGCTTTAGCACCTACAGCTGCTTATGTTATTCGCTTTTTTATATGGTTAACTTACCCACTTATACTCTTAACAATGTTTGTAACTAATCGTATATCTAAAGATGAAGATGGTATGAGCCTTAGTAAAGAGGAGCTTTTAGAGTCTGCACTTATGAGTGAAGATGAAGGGGTTTTAGGAGAGCAGGAGTCTGATGTTATAGAAAATGTTCTACAACTAGATAGAATGAAAATAAAAGAGATACTAACACCTAGAACAGTAGTGTTTGGGCTTGATGGTACAAGAAGTATTAAAGATATAGTTGAGAATGAAGATGAGATATTTAAATTTTCTCGTATTCCAATATATAGTGAAAGCATAGATAATGTAACAGGTATTGTTATGACAAAGAAAATCTTTCAGCATGCTCTTAAAGATGATTCTGTCTCATTAAATAGTATTCAAAAAGATATATTTAAAATTTCAGAAAATATACCTGTCTCTAAAGCACTCAATCTATTTATTAAGAAAAAAGAGCATATGTTTTTAGTTTTAGATAGCTATGATCAGACAGAGGGTATTGTTACTCTTGAAGATTGTGTTGAGACTATTTTAGGTGTTGAGATTGTAGATGAGAGTGATTCAGATGCAGATATGCGTGAAGTAGCAAAACAGAAAATGAGACTTCAACGAAGAGTAGATAATAAATAGGAATAATAAATATGTCATTAGCTAAACTCTCTCTCATACCAGAGTTAGATAGAGCCTTGAAAAAAAGAGGCTACACTACCCCTACACCAATACAAGAAGCTCTTATACCAGAGATATTTACAAAAAGAGACATTATGGCAGGGGCTAAAACAGGTAGTGGAAAAACAGCTGCTTTTACCTTACCCATACTACAAGAACTGTCAAAAAGTTTTGTGGATGGGAGTCACTATCCAAAAGCACTCATACTAGTACCTACTCGTGAATTAGCAAGACAAGTGCAAGAGAGTGTTGAGTCTTATGGTGAGTATTTGCCACTTAAAAGTGTAGTACTCTTTGGTGGTTCAAACTTTAAAACTCAAACCAATAGACTAAAAGAGGGTGTTGATATTATTGTTGCTACATCAGGACGACTCCTAGAGCATATAAAAGAAAAAAATATTAATTTAGATAGTATTGACTACTTAGTATTAGATGAGGCAGATACTATTTTAGATATGGGCTTTGTTCATGAAGTATCTCAAATTATAAAACACTTACCAACTAGAAAACAAAACATACTTATATCTGCCACACTTTCAGGCTCTGTAAAACGCTTAGCACAAGAGATTTTGACTAAACCAAAACTTATAGAAGTAGACTCTATGGGTAGCTCTTCCTCTACAGTAGAGCAGATTATCTACCCTGTAGAAGTTGAAAAAAAATTAGAACTACTCTCTTATTTGATTGGTTCAAGAAACTACAAACAAGTACTTGTTTTTGTGCGTAAAAAAGAGTTAGCAGATGAGTTAACACAAGATTTAAACAGATGGGGTTTAAAAACTCTAGGAATACATGGAAATAAAAGTTCAGCAGAGCGTTCAAGAGCTTTAGAGGGGTTCAAAGTAGGCAAAGTAAGAGTCTTAGTAGCTACAGATATAGCTGCAAGAGGGTTAGATATACCAAATCTTGGTGTAGTTATTAACTACGACATACCACATGTAGTAGGTGACTACATACACAGAATAGGGCGTACAGGTAGAGCAGGAAAGAGTGGCTTAGCTATTACACTTTTAACACCTAAAGAGATGGTAGCACTAAAAGATGTAGAGCGTCTAATGGGTAAAAAAATAAAACAAGAGAAGCTAGATGGTTATGCCCCAGAGATAATTGTAGAACAAAAAGGTGCTAGAAATAAAAATGACACAAAGAAAAAAACAGCAGGTGCTTTTGGAAATAAAAAGAAAAAAAGCCCATTAGCTTCAAGTGGCAAAAAAAGAAAAACTACAAAAAGAGATGCTTTTAAAAAATACGATGCCCAAAAACCTAAAAAAGATAAAATAAAAAGTAAAAAGAGAAAGAGATAAATTAACCAACCTAAGGCAAGTGCCTTAAGTTAGTTTAGTGTTATACTCTATACATCGTGAGCTACTTTGTATGTAGGGTCATCCTCTTCGTATGCACAAAATGGTCCAGCTGTTGTTAATGTTTTTTTACAGTCAGCTGATAGATGTCTTAGTGAAAGTCGTTTACCCTCTTTTTTGTATTTTTCTGTTAAAGCATCTATGGCTTCTGAACCTGATGAGTCCATAACTCTTGCCTCTCTAAAATCAATAACTACTTCTTGAGGGTCATTAGTTACATCAAACTGCTCGTTAAATGATGTAACAGAAGCAAAAAATAGAGGACCCTCTAGTTCATAAATCTTTCTTCCTTTTTCATCGGTGTGTGTTCTTGCAAATATTTTAGCATGTTCCCAAGCAAATACAAGTGCAGAGATAATAATTCCTGCTATAACAGCTATGGCTAAGTCTGCAAATACTGTAATAATTGTAACAGTTACAAGTACAAAAGCATCAGATTTTGGCATGTGTTTTATTCTCTTTAATGAAGAGAACTCAAAAGTACCAATACTTACCATAAACATGATACCCACAAGTACAGCTACAGGAATAACAGCAATAACACCAGAAAAACTAACTACTAGTATGATGAGTAGTACAGCTGCTGTAAATGATGATAGTCTGCCTAATCCACCTGAAGTGAAGTTGATGATAGATTGACCAATCATAGCACAACCTGCCATACCTCCAAAGAGTCCTGAAGTTGAGTTACCAATACCCAGTGCAATACACTCTTTATTGCCTGAACCTCTTTCTCCACCCATCTCATCTAATACTGAAAGTGTAAGAAGAGACTCTATGAGACCTACAAGAGCTACAATGAGAGCCGTTGGTAAGATTATCATCATAGAGTCAAAATTAAATAGACTCATGTCTGGTAGTGCAAATGATGGCATAGATACATTAGTTAAATCTGCTAAATCACCCACAATTTTAGTCTCAATATGCAAGAAATATGTTACAAGAGTAATTACTATAATAGCAGCTAAACCAGCAGGTACAGCTTTGGTAACTTTTGGTAAAAATTGCATAGTAGCCATAGTTAGTAGAACTATAAAATACATAATATAGTTTTCACTAAATGAAGCAGATATAATATCTATCCAGTTACCAGCGTATTGCTCCATGTTTTTAGGAGCTAAAAATGGTAGTTGAGCTAAGGCAATTACTATGGCTAACCCATTTACAAAACCAAATAGTGCAGGTTGAGGAACTAAACGGATAAATTTACCCATTTTCATAAGTCCAATAGCTATTTGTATGAGTCCTGCTATAATAGAGGTTAGTAGTATATAGTGAAGAATAACCATAGATAAGGCTTCTTTATCTAGTTCTGGGTAGAGTTGAGATACAGAGAGACCTAAGCCTACAAATACAACAGCAACAGCACCAGTAGCACCTGAAATCATACCAGGTTTACCACCTAAAATAGCAGTAATAAGACCAATAATAAAAGCACCATATAGTCCAACAACAGGAGATACCCCAGCTATAAATGAGAATGCAATAGCCTCTGGCACAAGTGCAACAGCAACTAAAGAACCAGATAGAATATCATTTCTAATGTTCTGTTTTGAGTAGTTTTGAATGTTAAACAAGTAAATTCCTTAAATTTTATGTTAAAAGTTTGGAATTTTACCATATTTGTAGTATGGGGTAGGTTATTGATTATTTAAAATTAAAATTTTGTATTTTTTAAACTTTCTAAATTTAAACCTTTTTCGCTCTTTTGAACATCTAAAAGAGCCATCCATACATCTTTTCGTATAGATATATGTTCATAAAATTTTATTATTTCATCTTTTGTATATTTTTTACTACTAAGTGGAGGTAGAAACTCTTTTAATCTCTCTTCTATAGTATGTTCAATATTTTTATCTATTTTCATTTGCTCTTTTGTATAACTATTTAAAATTTCATATAGAGATGAAGCTGTATATTTTAAAAAATAATTTTTACTTATTGGGTTATGTTCCAATTTTTTAGTGTTTATACTCATAATTTGTAATATATATGCAAATATTTCCAACTCTTTAGTATAGTTTAATAACTCTTCTTTTTCTATGTCAGTAAAATAGTTAGTATCTATTTTACTTGCCCAAAGTTGCATTTTTTTTACTGTACTCATAAGATGAAGTTTACTATAGTTTGTAAAAAGTCTATTTAGATAGCTTTGGTTAATAGTATTGCTACTAGCTACTATTTGAGTTGCAAATTTAAAAAAGCGTTCTCTTAATAGTAAAAATATATATTCTGGTTTTGTAGAAAATGGAATATAATATAGAACTAGAAGAATAGATAAGAAAAGATAAAAGATAAAAAGAAAAAGTATAAAAAAATTAAAATTATAATTCATCTCATTATATAGAAATAGTGTTGCAATAGAGAGTAGAAAAAGTGGTGTGATTTTAGGGTTAATAAAGTAAAATCCTACAAAAGCATAGAAAAATACAAAAAGTCCTAATTCCCAACCGTAGTGTAAATTTGGTAAAACAAATACATACATAAGAGTAGCAAAAATAAATCCAAAAGAGAATAAAATCATTAATGTAGATGGTTTAAATGGAGTAAATGTCGTCATAACACTTAAGGCAGTTGCTAAAATAACAATAATAAAACCACCTGGTGGATTAATCTCTATCCACAATAGTACACTTACCCAAAATATTATAAATGTTACCAATGCTCCCTTAAGATCTTCTATATCAAACCAATGAAATATAGATGAATTAGAACTCTTTATTAGTTTAAAGGAGGTAGGTTGTGGACTTAAAATACTATTTATTTTATTAGCTAATATACTTAAAAGTGCATGTAACTTTTGCATATATTGTGTAGTTGTTACTATGGAAGCTTGTTTTAATGGAGTTAGTTTTTGTATCTCTTCATCATTATATATTAAATTAAATTGATTTGGGATATTTATACTATTTTGTCTACTCCAAGAGAGCGATATATCTTCAAAAAGTGTTTCTATCTCTTTGTTTAAATCATTAAAATTTTTTATATATTTTGATATATCAGTTGAGTAGACATCTGTTGAATTAATAATAAGTAGAGTTAAAAGTTTATTTATATTTTTATAATCATGTACAATACTATAGTACTCATTTTTACTAAAAGATATATCTTTAGATGTTTCAGTTATATCAACTATAGCTGAACTAAGTTTTGCTTCACTATCTAGTAGTTTTTGGTAAGCTGATGATTTTTCATCTTTTGTACTATCTTTTAATTTATATAATTCTAGTTCTAAATTGGTAGTATCAATGGCACTATTTACACTATTGTCAACAATACTAACAGGCCATAAGAGAACACCTACAAGTGTGTAGATAATAATACCCAATATAGTCATAAAAGTTTTTTCTACACCATACATAAATGCATTTTCTACATTACCACCTTGAAACATAAACAAAAATGTTATAGTACCTAGTAGAAATACTGCTAAGTCACCCTTGTATGCTCTAGCTAAATAGAGTGCAATAGTAACTACAATAGAAGCAATAATTAGATATATTTCTCTACTTTGTGGGAAGTTAGATACAAGTATTAATCCTAAAGTTGCACCTACAACTGTACCTACTATACGCATCCAACCCTTCATAAGAGAATCACCCATAGAACCCATAGATGCTATGAGAATAATAGTTATAGCAGCTGTTGTAGCTTGATTTAACCCTTCTGAAAATGCTATGATAAATGCTAAGGCTACACTTAATGAAGCTTTTATAGCATATTTTAATTTACTCTGCAACTAGTGACCTTTTTTATTTTCTTGTATAGCTGAAAGACGCAGACTAATAAGACTAGATACAATAATTGCCATATAAAACACACCTATTATTGATTCCATATATACAAAAAATTCTGCTATGTGATTGTTTGGTAGTATATCACCATAACCTAAAGTTGTAAGTGTTACAAAACTGTAGTAAGCAACTCTTGAAAATGACTCTTGCCACTCGCCTATGCTTATGCCTGTAAATGAATTGGTATCAAATGCAATTATAAGTAAATATATGACAGCCCAAATAAGTCCTAGCAAAATATAAAGAGTCAATGAACCTACTATTTTATTTGTATCAATATCACCTACAAAAAGTACTTGTTTAGTAGCTATAGAAAAGAAATATATAAAAAATATCAGTAGTATACTTAGCAATATATATATGTGATAACTACTATTGAAAAACTTACCTAAAAGTGTAATAGATATGAAAAATAAGATGAGAGCATAGGCAGTTCGTCTCCAAGTGACATAAGGTTTTAGACTTTTTAAATTTATGTATAACATAGTAATTGTAATAATTGAAAATATATCTTCACTAACAGTTCCTTTAAAATCAGCAACAACAGCTGCTGAAAATAGAAGTGTAATTAGAGAAAAAAATAGATATATAAAATTGTTTTGGCTATTGATTGTTTTCATGTTTAAAAAACTCCTGTTTAGGTAAAGGCATTTTTATATTTGCCTCTTGTAGTGCTTTGTAAATGTTTATTGTTATGTCACTATGTGCTACTATAAGGTTAGAATTTAACCAAAAGTATATCTTAAACTCTAAGTAGTACTCTGAAAAATTCAATAGTGTAGAGATTGGTTTTGGATCTTTAAGTGTATCGGGGTGAGAAGTTGCAACTCTTTGCATAATCTCTAAAACCTCTTCAATATTGCTATCTAGGGCTACTTTAAAAATAATAGTTTTTCTTCTTCTCTCATCTGAAAGAGTCCAATTTGTTATCTCTTTTGCTATGAAGTCTGCATTTGGTATGATAACCTCTGAGCCATCAAAAGTTTTAATGGTACTAGATCGTGTACCTATGCTTTGAACAGTTCCTAAGCTATTGTTTATCTCTATAGTATCGCCTATTTGTACAGGTCTCTCAAATACCATTATGATTCCAGATATAAAGTTAGCAATGATGTTACGAATACCAAAACCAATACCAACCCCCAATGCTCCAAATATAAGTGTAAATTGTTCTGTAGTAATTCCTAAGGAAGAGAAAGCAATAAATGTACCACCTATGACTATGATATAATTTACTACAGTTGTTATGGCTGTTGGAAAACCTCTAGGTAAATTAAACCTTGAAAATATCTCCACCTCTAAGATCATACGAATAAGTTTTGCTATGAACCAAGTACCAATAATAATTGAAAAAAAATCAAAAATAGACTCTACAGAGATGGTGCTATTTCCTATCATCCAAGATAGTTCCATTATTCTATTTTTAGCATCTACAATGTGTGGGTAGATACCAATAGTTTTTACAATTATTAGTATCCACCATAGAGTCATAAATAGTTTTATAAAAATTGTTAAAGCTTTTTCTACATCACTAGCATACTTCTCTACCATAAATGATGCTGTTGCCATTCGTCTTCTTAATAATATAATAGTATAGCCTGTTAAAATAACTGTAATAGTGTAGAAGACAATAGATGAATAGAGTGAAACAAATATACCATTAGTAATGTATGTAGCTAAAAGTGTAGCTCCATATATGTCTGCTCCTATAGAGACAATAAGTAGTACAATACATAGTCTCAATAGCTTATATATATTTTTTATAATAAATGTTTTCTTTGTTATACTTTCAAAAACTCTATTGCGTATGAGTGATATGGAGAAAAATATAAGTGCTAAAGATAAACTTATACTAAATAGTCTAGCATTTAAATCAAAACCATTAGCATTTCTCTCAACTATTGATAGTGCAAAAAGTGCAAAAAATATGTAGAGATATTTTAATGAATTTCTATTTATAAACTTTTGAAAAATTCTAAAAATAGGTATGAGTATAAAGAGTCTTTGAAACTGTTTTGCTGTATCTGAAATATCTGTAAATATAAATACATTAAATAGCATAATTAGTAGTAGAGAAGTTGAAAAAGGAAGTAAAATGAAAAAGAACTCTTTTTTGTTATAAGATGATTCAAATACAAAAAGTTTTCGTATCTTATATAGATAATTAAATACTCCTACAAATATAATGATAATAATATATAGAAAAATAAAAAATAGAACTTTTTCATTTTGATTTTTATAGTAAATAATAAACTCATTCATTTTTTCATCAATAGTTTTAAAAGAAGAGTTTAAATATGAAAACATAGATATATTTGAAAAATCAAATATTGTGCTTAATGAGAGTTCATTTTTATAAAATACTCTACTAGATACCTCTTTTTGTATATTTGTATTTTCATCTATTTTTACTTGAAGTGCTAAGCTATTTGTGTTGATAATGTATAAGTCAGTAATGAGTAAATCATACTTCTTTTTTACTCTGTTTCTTAGATTTTCTATATTTGCTATAACATTTGAAATGTTATTTAAAATTGCTTTTGGTGCTAATTGTGATGTAGCATTTAAATAAGTTTGTGTCCATAATTTAGAGTAACTTTCTAGTTTATTGCTACTTTTATCAAATACTTCTATACGGCTATTTAACTCTTTTTCCCACTCTTTTAACTCTAAAAGAAGAGACATCCACTCATTTTGCTTTTTCTTAAGCTCTCTTACACTAAGGTTTGTAAGGTAGTCAGTACTAGACTCTTTTATAATATCTTGAATACTTTTCACAAATGGGCTTAAGTTAGTATGTATATTTACAATACTTTTTTTCTCTTTTAAAGTATCTGATATTTTTTTTATTTTTATTAAAATATTAGAAGTTGCTGATGGTATATCACTAACACCAATAAATTTTCCTATCTCCTCTTTAGTTTTAGTTTGTTCAGTTTCAAGTTTTGTACTTGATCCAAAAGATAAACAACTTAAGAGTAAAACTATTGAAAAATTAAGAAAAATTCTACTTATTATGTACATTAATAAATCTTAAATTTATGCTTGGTTTATCCAAAAGCCAAATAGTCTATAGGCAAGTGCAAATATAACAGCACCAACAAAAAGACCAATCATCCCCATCAGTATCATACCACCTATAGCACCTATGAGTATGACTAACATAGGAATGTCAACTCCTCTTCCCATAAGCATAGGTTTTAGTACACCATCACTAGCTCCTACAATTAGCATATATATAGTAAATACAACTTCAGTAGTCCCTGAACCTTGTGAAAATACATAAGCAATTACAGGACCAATAACAAGAAGTGCAGGTATTTGAATGATTGTTAAAAACATAATAGCAATAGCCCAAATACCTGCTAAAGGAACTCCCATTAAGCCCATACCTAACAGGGCAAATAGAGCTTGTATAACAGCAACTCCTAAAACACCATTGACTACAGAGCGAATAGTAAGAGAAGATAGTGTAACCCACTCATTACCTTTTTTACCCATAAGTTTACAAGATAAAGTCCTATAGAACTCTACAGCACCACTAGCATTTAAAAGAAATATGGCTGCAACTATAAATGAACCAATAAATAGAAATATTGTACTAATTCCACTACCTAAAGCAGATACAACATAAGTAGCTCCATTTTTTATTTCACTTTTAAATGGAGCAAGTGTTGTTTTAAGATTTAAAGAAGCTGAGTTCCAAAAGTCATAAGCTTTTTGACCAATAATAGGCCAATCTTTTACTTTTTGTGTTGGTGGAGGTACAGTTATGCTACCATCTTTCATAGATTGTATAATAGTATGTGATGCCTCTATAGTCTTTCCCGATAGTGAATAGCTAAGTATAGCAATAATACCAATAACTGCTACTGTAATGGCTATAATGATTTTTTTTCTATTTCCAAATTTTTTTTCTAGTGAAGTGATTAATGGTGATATTGCAACAGCAATGATAATACCCCATACAACTAGTGGCATAAATGGTTTAGCTATAAGGTATGATAAATAGATTACTAAGGCTATTATGCCTAATTTAATTGCAATTTCTATAGATAACTTTACTTTCTCTTCTCTAATTGTGTCTGACATTTTTTCCCTTAATATAATTTAATATAAAATTTATAAAGTTTATCATAAATACAATAAACAAACAATTAAAAAATAAACTTATTCTAAACACTATTTAAGCTCTTAAAGAGTAATATTTCATTTACATTTTATTATGTATGTGCCACAGTGATGGAACTGGTAGACTTGGTAGACTCAAAATCTTCTGCCCTCGGGCGTGTCGGTTCGAATCCGACCTGTGGTACCACTATCCTCGCAAAGCCCCTGCTCATCGCAAATAGAGGCAACTCAAAAACTTTTTTATACACTATTTATACAGACATAGAAAAAAATTACATATATTTTACTCAAAACTTTATAATTAGCACTCATTTTTATTTAAGAGGTTTAGAAAAACTAAATAGTTGTATTTTTTTAGTTGATTCAAGTACAGAAAGGCACATAAGAGATCTCTCTACTTCTCTTAACTCATCCCATTTTTTAGATTTTTTTAGATTTGTTATATTTTTATAACAATCATTAAAATCTTTTTTTAATTTCTTTTTATCTAAATCATATTTTTTAACATTTATTAATATTTGTCTTTTAAATGCTTCTTTGAACAAAGAACATTCTAAGCTACCATCATATTTAGTTTTACATACTTCTTTTTTATATTTATCAAGATTTTCTTTTTCTAGTATTTTATTTATAGCTTCTTCTTTTTTTAATTTTATTAAATTTCGATAAGCTTTACATTTTGGTGTTTCTTGAAATGTACTATATGCACGACAATTTCCTTTTGCTTTTAAAAACTCTTTATAGGTCAGTTGCTTTAGAATACTTAAATTCTTTTGATAATCAATATTATAAATTCTCTCTTCTACTATTTGATTTGCTTCTCTCTTTCTTCTTTTAACTTCTAATTCTGCTCTTCTAAGTCTAGATTCTTTAACTTTTTTTGCTTCATTAATTTTTCTCTGTTTTTCTTTTAAAATTTTATAAACTATGTTACATTCTTTATCTGATTTTATAGCTTTATATTTTAATTCATTTTTAGTTTCAATAGCAAATTTTATAGATATTTTACAATCTTTATTTTTATTTATAGCTCTAGTTATATTAGCTTCATAATAAGCTTTATCTTTTACTATTACTTCTTTTGGCTCTTCATCTGTACAACCACTTAAAGTAATAGCAAATACTATAATATATTTTAAATATTTATTCATTATTTTTCCTTTTCTTTATGTAGTTATTTAACTAACTTTATATTTATAACGGCTGACTTCAACAATATTTTAGTTTTTGTTGTTAGATTTTGTTATGTTCTTGATATCGTACATGAGCTTGTTTATAAACTTTCATATCATCTCTTTTTCCAATTGTAATAATATGAATTAAGATTTCTTTATCTTTTATTTCATATACAATTCTATATCGTTTGTTATCAAAATATACTTTTTTTAGTCCTGCAAGCATTAAATTATTTTTGTTGCCTAAGTCTTTACCAATTTCAGGATTAGCAATAATTTGAGTTAATTTTTTAGCAAAAAGCTTTTGAACACTATTATTTAATTTTGCTAAATCTTTTTCTGCTTCTTCGTAAAACTTAAACTTATACATCTAAAGATAATCCATGCTTTTTTAAAACATCATTACCATCAAGAAGCTTTTTGTTTGTTTCTAGTCTAGTTTGAATTTCCTCATAAATTATCATATCTTCCAATAAATCCATGGCTTCCGACATGCGTTCATACTCTTCAACGGATAGAATAACTGCATTTAATTTATTGTTCTTTAGTATTCCAATTTTTTCAACAAGTCCATTTTTTACTTTTGAGATATACTCTCCAAATTGCTTAGATATTTCAGTTGCAGATGCTAGTTCATTTTGTGTATATGCTACCATATTATTATCCTTCTAATTATACGGATAATTATAACATTCTTAATTAAATAAGTAAATAAATTTGAGGATTATAGTGACTGAAGATAGCCAATACATTGCCGTTAGGTAATGTATTGGCTATTCTGTTTTGTTAGCATTTAAGCATAGGAAGTTTTGTAATCTAAAAAAAGACTCTCAATAGGGATATGCAGGTATTTATGTAGGTTTCTTATCATCTCAATAGTAAGTTTTCTTTTTTTATTTAATATTTCAGACACTCTTGATTTACTACCAATAATAGAAACTAAATCTTTTTGTTTGAGTCCCTCTTGTTCCATTCTAAACTTTATAGCTTCAATAGGATCAGGAGCATCTATAAGATAGTGTTGTGCTTCATAAGCCTCTGTTAAAGTTGTTAGTACCTCTAGTTTATCCATTTGAGGTGTGTTTGGTTTTGCTTCCATTAAACTCTCTATTTGGTTTAATGTAGCTATGTAATCTTCTTCAGATTTAATAGGTTTAATATTCATCTTATAGCTCCTTTATATTTATTTTATCATACTGTTTATGTGTTCCAATAAACTTTACAAATACAATCTTTGCATAATAGTTTATAGTAACTATCAGTCTATATTTATTTCCTGCTATATTAAAGACAACTTTTGTATCTCTTACAATATTAGCACTTCTATACATCTCTTTAATCTCATTTGGATTACTCCAATCAAGTTTTAGAACCTCTTTATGCCAAGCTTCTAAGGCACTTTTACTATCTGAGTATTTTGGTTGTTCGTAAAAATCTTTAAGTGTCTTTTTGGATATTATTCTCATAAGAGTATTGTATAACAAGTTCCCATTATTAGAACTTAAATATTTGTAGGGATACTACGGTTGAGTCTAGGCAATATATTGCCTATGATGATTTGTTAAACAGGCATTTTAGTTTGAGATGGTAGAAAGATAGCTTGATGAATAAATGATTGTAATTTTTCCAATTCAGATATGATTATATTTTTATCTATACCATTTTTAATCTGGTTTTTTACTCTTTCTAATTCCCACTCAATATCAACTTGTTCAGATATTTGATTATAAGTTTCTATAAACTCAGGATTTTGTTTTTGTTGATTAAAATACATTTCAGCATTGTTCATAATATGCCTCCCTTATTGCTTTAGCTTTTGTAATC
>Ga0256827_10001382_pt1 | contig 15474 bp, 15 predicted proteins | sample CV84metaG_FD_185977 | JGI IMG/M metagenome (GOLD analysis project Ga0256827, IMG submission 185977) | Hydrothermal vent microbial communities from East Pacific Rise, Pacific Ocean - CV84 | ecosystem: Environmental > Aquatic > Marine > Hydrothermal vents | place: Pacific Ocean: East Pacific Rise... | reverse complement strand
GCCCTTAGACTGCTACTACAAAGCAGAAGCCTACCATCAAGACTACTACAGACAAAACCAAATGCAAGGGTATTGTATGGCAGTCATACCACCAAAACTAGCGAAGTTAAAAGCGAAGTTTGGGAAAGAGATGGCGTAAAGTCATCTCAGAAATATATACCCTTAATCTCAATCCATTCCTAAAATATATTTAAAATCCCCATCCATCTTTTTTCCACAATAATGCTCTAAAAGCTTTCTACCATTAATCTCAAACTTATCTGTCATTTTTATTTTCTCTTTTGTTCTGTTAAGAAATCTTTGTATATATACTTTATCTAATTCAACTCTATCAGACTGACGACACTTCTCTATTATTTCTTCACCCCAATAACTAAAAGTTGGAGTAAGAGAGTTTCTAATTTGATATAGCTTGGAAGATAAAACTGATTTATCTTTTTCATAAAATACTTCTTCACATATCTCTCTAGTATATTTTTCTTGCAAGGCAACCTGTTCTGCCCATTGTGCATACTTTCGTACATAATCACTATCGTCATTTAGTTTTAAATTTTTTAGAATTTTAATTTCATCTGGTGTTGCGAACCACATTATCATAGAAATAGCTTTAAGTCTATCCTTGGCATATCTACTTTCAAGTAATTCTTTACATATCTTCAATACTTCATTCTCAGTTTTACCCTTAAATGCTATAACCACTATCTGTAAATATTCTAAATCACTCTTTGCATTTAAAATAAAGGCTTCTCTATATTTTATGTGCTTATTATCTCCAAATTTTTCTAAATCAAATAAGCTTTGAATGATATGGCTATTTAGATTTTTTCGATTATCTGATTCATATAATGCCATAGCTTTTTCAAAATCAACTTTCATTAACAATTCAATAAGTTCATCTTTCAATCCACCTGTAAAAAGAATACCTATATCTGTAACTTGCTTTAAATACTTAACTGCATAATCTAAAAACAACTCTTTATTATTTTCAGCAAAGACTTCCAGAGGTTTTTTTAGTCCAATATACTGCATAATAGACATGGTATTATGGTTTTCAAATCAGGCAATACCCCATTTATTAATATCTTCATATCTTGCATTCTTATGTAATAGCTTACCTATAGATTCTATTGGCAGAAATTCATTCAATTCTTCAAAAGTTTTATCATTTAAAAAACTATCATCACTAGTAATCCAATATCTCAAATAATTGCCAATATTTGGTAAAACATTTTTTATATTAAGTTTATAAAAATATTCCGATACAGGTAATACTAATACACATATTTTAGCTTCAAATTCATTTAGCTTTTTATCCTCTTCAATATTTAAAACAATTTGAATTATCCAGTCTATCAAATAAGAATTTTTATAATCCTTCAATATAAACAAATATGTCATATAATTCTCATATAATTTTAGATCACTTCTATTTACAGAATGATATACTTCAATTTTATTGTTAATTAATGACAACAATCTATCTCCACCAATTGATTTAATATACTCTGCAGTATCCTTCGACAAACACACAGAACATGACTTATCAATAATCAAATCAAAAAATGTTAACACCTTTTCTTCATCTGCAGAAAAAAGTATTATCTCTATAAGTTTATCAATATATCTATCTCTTTCATTTTTATCTTCAATTTTTATCAAGGAATTTAAGTTTTGTATTATGAATTTGACTATTTTATCATTTTGAAACATACATAAATCAAACTTCTCTATATCTGTCAATCTAGCCTTTTGACTAATAGACTCATATAAAAATATTTGATTTATACTGTTAAAAGTATCTGAATCAAAAGAAGCCAATAGTATTAAAAAATCAATATCAACATTATCACCTCTACCTCCTCCCATAAATTCACTTGGTTTGTATGAACTAGATAAATTGTTTAGAGTTGTTTTTATAGTTGCTTTATCTCTATCACTAAGCTCCAAATCTCTTCTGCAAGAAAAGAAAGATAGGTCATGAAACTTATTGTCACTTTCTACAGTAAAATCTTTCAGTAGTTCTTCTTTAGCCTCTATTTTTTCAAGTAAACTAAGTCTATTATTGTTCTCTATTGGTGTACCTATTTTTTCAGATAATTCATGTGAGCGAAATATCATTGAAAATTCATCGTATCGTCTATTTTCAAGTAGATATTCAAAAATATCCTCTTTGTATCCAAACCTAAGTAAAATAGATAGGTATTTATCTAAACTATCCTTGCACAATAGACTTTCTTCAGTATCTATCTCAGCAAGAGCTTTATGTATCTCTAAAAACTTATCCAAGAAGTATTTTGTCGGATATGAAAAGATAATTCTAATAGCTCTTCTCATAAGCTTTTTTCTATCATTAATATCAGAACTTATATTTATTGATAGTACATCGTCCAAATACGACCTTATTTCCACATCCTCTGCCCCACTCATACTCCATCTATCTGATAACACTTTTAACATCCCATTTTTTAAGGAAAGACGATTAAAATTTATATGTCGCAACTCTATAATATCTAATATCATAATAAATGATACGAAATCTTTTTTACACCAATATTCAAGATTTTCTATATCAATACTAGAATTTTGATTATCCAACCAAAGATATAATAATCCTGCGTATATTTTAGAAAGTTTCCCTTCTTCTATACTTATATCCTTATCTAAAGAGAGTTGGAATACCATAAAAGGAACTTTAGATATATTATCATTGACATATGGTTCAAGTTTTTCTTTAAAAAAATCAGCTATTTCTTCTACACTAGAAGAAGTATCAATCTCATCAAATAAAGTAAGTATATACACAGCATATCCTATGACTACCATATCAAAGTTTAGTTCTATTTTATTATTATCACTACTAGTTACCATTCTACTTTCAATAAATGGTGTTTTAACTTTTCTATAATCATCACCAAAATACTCTTTAAAGCTCTTCTGGTTTATTATTGCCTTATCATTTTCTATGGTTATACTTTCACAAATTTCTAATAATACAGATTCGATATCAGATGTTTCGGTAAAACCTTGTTCACGAATTTTAGGATCATTTTTTAGCTGTTCCTTTAAACCTTCCCAATATAATATTTCTTTTGATATGTTTGTATATCCGCCCAGCTTATCTTTGAGTTGAAATGCAAGATGTAGATACCTAGGAATAGAAGCTATACTTTTTAACTCTTTTGGAAAATCTTCAAAATTATATTGAGGATCTATTTTAACAATAGCACTTTTTAATTCTTTATCAGTAAATTTTTTTAATTTGAATTTTTGATATTGAGCCCATGAACTTGATTGATATAAAGGATAACTAGAAAGGTCTCTTGTTGTAAATATAATTTGAATTTTAGTTTTTACTACCTCTGATAAATGACTAAAACTATCAAGTATTTTAATAGAAGCCTTTAAAGCACTTCTTTCGTTGACACCATCTAAACAAATAACAATATTTTTTGACTCTTCTGGAAGAACACTATCTAAGGTATTAGAGTTATCTTGTAATAGCAAGTTTGTAACACTCTCACTATCTTCCCATTCATGACTTTTAAAGAATCGTACAATATACTCCTCTTTAGGTAATTTTTGTAAAAGTTGCAAAGCAAGTATAGTTTTACCTATTCCTTCTTCACCTTGTATAAATATTATTTTATTGTCAAAGTTCAATAATGAGTTAAGAATATCATTTTCTTTTTCTCTCTGAATACTCATTTCTAACATTTTTTTATTATTCAATAAAAAGTTTCTATCTAAAATTTCAAATTTATAATTTGTAGAGGGTAAAAGCTTGTCTAAAAAATTTAAAGCAAATAACATTATTAAAATAAATAAAGCGATGATTGCTATAGTTATATTACTACTATTAAAAAAATTAGCAATAATTTCAATCCAAAATTTAGTATGTCCAGTGTACTTATATTCGGAAATCAATTTATTTGCTATAGAAATAATTTTTTCTCCAAAAATAATTGCAACTGCCTCTTGAAATAAAAAAGCAATTATAAGCCCATATAACACTAAATATGTTGTTTTAGTCTTGATGTTTTTATAGATTTCAATTAGTTTAGACCCATTACCATGAGCAAAATAATTTACAAATAAATTCCATTTTGTTTTTATATTATTCACTTGATTAATATACCTTATATTTTATAGTTATATATTCTATCTAATTTTATTTTCAGTTCACAAAAATATGTCAATTTGCAATATTTTCACATACAGCCATACAAAACTGTTAAACTTTCACGTACCCTTTTACATTGGGTAGTGTTCTAACTTTCATATCATTTAGGTCGGGCTTGGAATTTATAGTGTGGGCGGTAAAAATTTGGTATGAAGGGTACATAATGGAAACATTGTTTTCAGTACTTTTTCTTATACTTGGCATAGTGAAAGTCATATTTATGTGGTTAAACTACAAAGAGTGTAAGCGAAAAAAGAACACAGACTAAGACATAGTCTCACAAGGTGTAAGGAATTCAGAGTTCCTTGCACTTCTGTGTACCCTTTCCAACATTCTACACCATCAAACTTTAAATCCAAATAAAACTTATGAGACTATCTATCCAAAGGATTATCAGAACGTTTCTTTACTTTTCTCTCTTGTTCTTCAGAGATATTAAGCTGCGTAAACTCTACTTGTCCTGAGATGATGCATCCTTTGCACCCAGGCTCACAGTGATGGTGGAGTTTTAAACACCATTCATCATCATTGTCTTTTTTGCCCATAAACTGACAGCCCCAACCACTTGACATAATTTTACCTCTTATTTTTAATTATAAATTACACACCTTCGACGAGCTCAGGTAACGCTTCCTGAGCTTGTTGAAGGACAAATCAATATCTAATCTCAAAACCATCGGTATTAAACTGAGCATCATCAATAATCTCATACTTTACATCTTCTACGCTGCTCAGAAGTGAACCCTCTTTGAGTATTTGCATAAAGGTATCAAAATCATCATTAAATACCTCTGCAACTACCTCAACAGTACCATCTTCTAGGTTTTGGATGTACCCTTTAAACTGTTTTTTCATCAATGCTTGAGAGACAGATTTACGATAGTAAACCCCCTGTACTCTTCCCAAAATAATAAATCTATACCACTCCATGACTTTTAGTCCCATATTCTTTTTTAAGATTTTCTAAAAACTCTAGTAGACGTTCCCTAAAAAGTAAATCTTCTTCATCTTCTTCATCAATACATTCATTGAGACTCCGCAGCAAACCTATATCTATTTTATCTGCAAAACGTTTGACATTTTTTGTCTCTTTTTCTACTAGCTGTATGAGATGCTCAAAGTCTAGTCCATTGTTATTAATAATCTTAGTATGGTATTCATAAATAGTATCTATAAGTATCTCTGCTCTCTCTTGATCATCTCCATAAATCCTATGCGCAATCTCTTTGAGTTTTTGTTTTTCACATTCACAAATTTCACCATTAGCTGAAACCATAAGTGTAAGTATTTTAGCTCTATATTCCATAGAGCTATGATGATATACTAAAAACTCTCGAAACATCTTTTTAACTGTACGCTTTAAGTTTTTGAACACAATGTCATCCTTCCTATCTATTAACACTATTTTAACAAAAGTATACTATAGTTTCGTAAATTTATATGAGGAAGTAAAAACAAATGGGCAATATAGACTTAATCATCATACTCACTACAGCTTTTTTGGGCTCAGTAGGACATTGTATCGGTATGTGTGGGGGGATAGTCGTCGCTTATACCTCGAGTAAAGTAGACCCACAATCCTCTTATATCACCCAAACAGCTTCTCATTTGGCATATAATTTTGGACGTGTCACCACTTATGTGATACTTGGAGCTATATTTGGAGCTATTGGACAAGTCATTGCTTTTACCCCTACTACCAAAGGAGTACTTTTTATCCTTACTGGTATACTTATGATACTTGCAGGACTAAGCCTAGTAGGAAATATCAAATTTCTCAATTCTGCAGAGTGGTCTGTCTCAAAGTATGCTTGGTATCAAAATTCATTTAAAAAACTCATCTCATCTAAAAGCTATGGAAGCTTCTATCTACTAGGAATGCTTAATGGTATTATCCCTTGTGGTCTTGTATACTCTTTTGCCATCTTTGCTGCAAGTACAGCTAGTCCTTTGGGTGGTGCATTGGTCATGGCTACCTTTGGACTGGCTACTATCCCTGCTCTGTTTTTCCTAGGTTTTATCACCAAATTTTTACAAAAAGGTAACCTACGTGGTGCCATGATGAAGTTAGCAGCACTGTTAGTCATTGTTTATGGAGTTTTTACTCTTTATAAAGGATACAACTTTATTACTCATCCAGAACAGATGAAAGCCATGATAGAAAAAATGCAACAAGGAAGTATCAAAAGTAAAATAGAGGGGAAATGTGGTGGTATGAAATGTGCTCCAGGTAAGTGTGGTTAAGCCTATGACTAGTCTATGGTTTTTATATCACAACTAGTCAATCCTTTATTATAACACTCTGAAAACTGATTGGCTATATCTATACGTTCTTGTGTATTAGGATGTGAAGAGAGATAATCTAATACATTGTCTTTAGATGTATCCAGTTTCATCTCTTTTCCTTTTTTATGGGGTTCCATTTCTTTTTCCATGTATTGTGTCATGCGGTTCATAATCTGAGAAAAAGATTTGGGATCAATATGTGCCATGAGCATATGCTTAAAGGCATACATATCCGCCTCAGACTCATGCCCACGAGAGTACGAAGAACTCACAAGTAGTGAGCCTAACCCCACACCCATATCTGCCAAACCATTACTATCACCTGATAGCATCATCACTGCAACGGAGACAAAAGTACCTTCTATAACCATCTCCAAGGTATGTCTATGCACTACATGCCCCATTTCATGTAAAAGTACGGCATCCATCTCTTCTTGGGTTTTACATAGTTCTACAAATTTATCTGTCAAAATAATATCACCCGAGGGAAGTGCTAAAGCATTTGGTATACTCAAGTTTTCATCCCCCCAAAGACGAAAATGCAATTTATACACTATCTCTTTGTTCTCAGTACTTAAAGGCACAATTTTCGAATGGAAATGTTGACGTATCTCTTTCATTTTAGCAGCATTTACTGTCGTTTTATCAAACATAACCTTATCAAGAAAATCTAAAGTATTTACAGCAATTAATTGATTTGTTTTTTCTGGTAGCGCATGGGCAATCTTTTTACTTGTCCATGGTACACCCCATTTAAAAAAAGCAAAAGAAGTAAGTATGGTAATGATTAACGCTATGAGTACCCATCGATACTTTGACTCTAAAGTATGTATAAAACTATTTGTTTTTAACTGTTTTTTAAAAACTTTATCAACTTCATCATTATTACTGGTTGTAAAAAGTGAACCATCTTCAAGTATAATTTTACGTTCAATATTACCTAATCTATTTCCAATTTCTAGACTATTAAGTGTTCCTTCATAGAATTCACCATTGGCTATTTGAAGTTTATACTTTGTATCATCAATCAGAAGAAGTCTAGCAGCATATGAAGCTGCAGAACCTTCTGCATACCACTTCCCTTCTATCATTTAGAATCCTAATCCTACATCCACATCAAAGGCATCACCTATTTGTTCACCCAAAGAGGACTCTTCTTTTTGTTTTTGTGTCATATAAGCATCAAAGCCATGTTCTGTATCTACTAAGGTATTTTCTACTATTAATCTAGCCATTCTAACTTTTGCCCAAGGAAAAGCAAGCCCTAGCGTGAGGATAACTGCAATAAAATTACTTATCATAACCCAAGCTAATGGTTTGGCTTTTAATGTCGATGCAAATTTTATTTTTTGATCTAATGTGGTATTTTCATAAATATAAGTACGTTGTCTAGTCATAGAGTATGCGATAATAAGCATACCTGCCAATATCATACCTCCATAAACAAATATGATAATTGGCATAACTGCACCTATATTTTGTTGTACAGATTGTGGATCATTCATATTATTTTTTAATTCCATAATAGCTTCGAGTCCTATAGTACTATATACAATAGCACCCACAAGTAAAAAAAACACTCCAAACACAAGTAAGCTAAGTAAAATAGTTTTAAATAAAATTTTCATAAATATTTTTGTTTCAAGTGTAGTCTCAAATACACCTTGACCATAACGTGAACCATTAATAATATAACTACTATTTCTTTTTTTAATGAGAGCATACATAAAAAAAGCCAATACAATTGCTAATATTGCAACAGAAGGAGCCACTATAGATACCCATGATGGTATATCACCTCCTCCTGCTAATAGTGGTATCAATACACTAGCACCAATAGGTACTGCATAAATAGATATCAAAAAGAGAATCGGAAGTAATAAAAAGTTTATATAGGATTGTCCTAATTTTCCGTCAAACCCAAAACGTACATTAGAGTAACTAGTCATTCTCATAGAAAATTTTAAAGATCGCCAAATTAACCAAGGAATAGCTACAAATAAAATTCCAATTATTATCAATCCACCTACAGGTGAAGTCTCAGAGATAACAACATACACAATAAATAAAATCATTGCAATTAAAAAACCTAAAAAGAGTTGTTTCCCTGTAGCATGATACTCAAAGTTTCTTCCCTCCAATGTCGTATTTCCATAAAAATATCGATGATTACGTACTTTTGCCCAAGGATAATACAATCCAGCTGTAATAATGACCAACAAAATATTGACAATCCAAATCTTAAAATACTCACTTCCACTTCCCTCAAAACTTAATGCCTTCACACTATATCCTTTTATATAAATTAAGTGATAAGTATATCCGAAGATTTGTCAAAAAAGTCATAAAGTCAATTTAATAAATTAAGGTAATACTGTTACAATTAAGTATTATATATTTAAAAAGGATTCAATATGTCAAAAGTAGTAAAAGTAATAGAAGTTTTAGCTCAATCAGATAAATCATGGGAAGATGCAGCAGCATCTGCTGTAAAATCAGCAAGTAAAAGCATTAAAGGTATCAAGAGTATTAATATTACTAACATGTCTGCAAAAGTAGATGGAAATAAAATTGTTAAATATAGAATTAATGCCAAAATTTCATTCTTAATTAAATAATTCTACATGTATAGGCTTTTGCCTATACAATCTTTGCTATAATCCCTTCATGAATCACATTAAAACTTATGCCTATAACCATACTCCCCTACACTTTGATTTTAAACAAACTGTAGAACGCTTTTTTGTAGAGGAAATACCACTCTATGCTCCTTCTAATTCAGGAAACTACCTCATACTTAAAATCAAAAAAACAGACATGAGTACATGGAAACTCATTACCGTTTTAGCCAAAGCCACAGGACTCTCTGAACGTGACATAGGCTACGCAGGGCTTAAAGACAAGAATGCTACAACCATTCAATACATCTCCATACCTAAACAAGCAGAAAAAGAACTCAACAAAAACCTTACTACAGAGAAGATAGAAATACTCGAACGTAGCTATAATAAAGCACCAATCAAAATAGGACAACTAAAAGGAAACAGCTTTTCCATAGTCTTGCATGATGTAGATACTAAGGATGCAAAGTTTTTTAATACAGTAGCAAAGAAGATGCAAAAAGAAGGCATACCCAACTACTACGGTTATCAACGTTTTGGTGAGGACAGCCGTTCTTACTTACAAGGAAAAGAGATAGCACAATCAGGTAAAAGACTCAAAGGAAGTAGAGAAAAACTTCTTGTTTCAGCTTACCAAAGCTACCTTTATAACAAGTGGCTAGGAGAGCGTGTAAAGCTCTCTACTATTATCACATCTAACAACGTACCCCAAGCTGCTAAAAAGCTACAGTATCCAGAAGAATTGGTAAAAGTACTTGCCAAACAAGAACAGTTTTTTAAACTCTTCATAGGAGATACTGTGACACCCTACCCTTATGGAAAAATGAGCTACGTTAAAGACATGTACCAGTCTGCACAAGTCTTTGCACAAAAGAAACTTAGTCCTACGGGGTTACTTTGTGGTGCCAATGTAGAGCGTGCAAAATCAGATGCTTACTACTTAGAAGAGCCGTATGATGATACCGAACTCAATGCGCTTAAAGGTGACAGACGCTTCGCATGGATATGGCCTAAAGATGTAGAGACGGAGTATAACCCAGACAATAAAAAGGTTACTGTAGCGTTTTACTTGCCTAAAGGGTCTTATGCCACAACATTTTTAGAGGAAATTGGGAAGTTTTCGCTCAAAGAGAAAAAAGAGTCACAGAACAAAAAATAGTCTTTTACTATTTATCTTAAGTATGTATAATCGCAATAATTAGAACAAGGCGAAACATTTGAAATTTGAAAATAAAACACTTCTCATCTTTGACTTAGATGGTACACTGATCAATTCTGCTCTAGACTTGGCAGTGGCAGTGAACTATATGCTAGAGACTTTAGAGTTAGAGACTTTTAGTGAAGAGACTATACATGGATGGGTGGGTAATGGTGCATTGATGTTGGTACAACGGGCACTTAGTGGTAACAGAACCATAGACAAAAACTTAGATGATAGATATGTAGAATATGCACTTAAAATATTTTTAGACTTTTATGAAGCTAACTTATGTGTAGTTACTAAACCTTACGCCCATGTAGTCTCTACACTTCATACCCTCAAAGAAAAAGGCTACACCCTAGCCATAGTGACAAACAAGCCTTTTAAGTTTGTAGAACCAATACTAAACAAACTAGGGCTTGATGGACTATTTGAACTTATACTTGGTGGTGATAGTCTAGAGAAAAAAAAGCCAGATTCTATGCCTCTACTTCATGTGTGTAAGAACCTTGATGTAAGTACTTCAGATAGTGTGATGATAGGCGACTCCAAAAATGACATCTTAGCAGCCAATGCTTGTGGTATGGACTCAGTAGGTATCACATATGGCTATAATTATGGTGAGAATATAGAGCTTCATAAACCCAGTGTAGTCATAGATAATTTTAATGAGATATTGAAATACTTGTAGGCTGCGTTTGCTGATGCACCACATAATAAAAAGAAGGAAAGATGATAAATACAAAAACAAAAATAGCTATCGTCGGTGGTGGTGTAGCGGGTAGTTCTGCTGCACTTTATTTTGGTCAGTTAGGGCTAGATGTAACGCTTTTTGAGAAAGAACCTAGTCTTGTGACAGGTCCTCCTTTTTGTCATTTACATGCTGGGGGTAATCTCTACCCAGATATATCTGATGAACAATGTCTTACTTTACTTAAACAGTCTATTGATTTTTTACGTTTTTATCCGTTTATTGTAGACTACCGCCCTACTGTGATAGCATTACCTTTAACCTGTGGTGCAACACCTAATGATTTATTACCACGTCTAACATTACTTCGTTCACGCTATGAAGCTCTTATCAAAGAAGATAGAGAAAATAAGGTGCTTGGAGAAAGTGAAAAATACTTTCATTTGTACAGTAAAGAAGAAATAGAAGCATTAAAATTAAAAGAAATTGCGGACACTCCTCAAACACCTGATGAATGGATGATACCTGTTGCTAAAAATATAGAATTAGATAAAGTACAATTTCCCCTCATCATAGTACAAGAATATGGACTCAATCTCTTTCGTTTGGCAGCAGGTAGTAAACTGGCACTTCAAGAGCTAGATACAGTAAATGTCTTTACAAACTCTATCGTCTCAAATGTACAGGAAAATTATCAAGGTAAACGCTGGAATGTGACATATGTAAAAGAGCATGAGACAACTAGTGAATGTTTCGATTATCTCATAAATGCTGCTGGTTTTCGTACAGGTAAGATAGATGATATGATTGGTGTGGAGTGCGAACGTATGGTTGAATTTAAGGCTGCCTATGTAAGCCACTGGAAAGAGGCAGAAAATACACTCTTTCCTGAGATTATCATTCATGGTAAGCGAGGTACACCAGAGGGTATGGGACAGTTTACACCCTACCCTTATGGACACTTTCAGCTTCATGGTATGACCCATGACATCACACTCTATGATAATGGACTAGTCTCCAATACCAACGTGAGTTGCCAACCAAAATTAGGTCAAGACTTTATAAAAAAGATAGAAAGTGCATGGACAAATGAGGAGGTACTGAAACGTACACAAAGTGCCATAAAGCATCTATCTAGGTTTATACCAGCATTTGCGGAAGCTACGGTAGCCTCCAAGCCCCTTTTTGGTGCTCAACAAATCCCTGGAGATGACCCTAGTTTGCGTGTAGCAGAGGTCTCATTTCCTCGTGATGGATATGCACGTTGTGAGATAGTAAAAGTCTCCTCTGTTGTAGATATGATAGATAGCATCACTAAAAAATTAGTGGAGTTAAAGTATTTGGATGCTTCTATGGTAGGTAAAAGAGAATATACTCATTTAAAAACATTAAACGAATATGAAGTAGATACCTTAGCACAAATGTTATGTGAAGAGAGAGAATATCCTAAAGAGCTTGCCACTAGAATGGTAGCAAAATAATTTTCATTTAGAAATGATGACTATCACACTTAAATCTTTCACCATTTTTAGACACTTTTGCAAACACTGTTAAGTCAGTATTTGTCTCTTTAGCTATAGCTTGTATAGACTCTAAATTTTCTGGACTAAATGATATAAGCATCTCATACTCCTCCCCACTAAGCCCTACTTCATTATTGATATTTAACAATAACTCAAATCCTAATGTATTTATATCTAATAGTTTATTGGTATCACAAAATAGTCCATCTGAGATATCCATACCTGAGCTTAAGTACTCTCTAGCTTTGGTGATAAATTCTGCTCTTAATCTAGGCTCATAAAAACGTGAATGAGGAGCTATACCCTCTCCTCTAAAGAGAGCTTCTAAATCTCTTTTGCTTTCACCTAAAATGCCTGTATAAGCTAAATAATCTCCTAGTTGCAATTTTGTACGTAATAGCGGGTTATCACTCTTAGAGATGATAGTAATAGAAAGATGTAACTTATCTCCACCAATGGTATCTCCACCTATAATTTCACAACCGTACTGGGTTGATGTATCTTGCATACTTTTGGTAAGTTCATCTATATCTTTGTGTGTAAGATCTGAGGGTATGGAGATAGTCACTAATGCATACTTGGGTTGGGCATTCATGGCTATAGCATCGGAGAAGTTTACAAGCATGGCTTTACGTCCTATTTGGGACATCGACATCCACTCACGCTTAAAATGTACATCCTCAAAGAAAGCATCCATACTATAGAGAGTATTGCCTATAACTGCAGCATCATCACCAATGTATTTAGAGCTAAGACGGTTAATGAGATATTGTTCTGTGTCTATATGATTCATAACTGCGATTCTATCATAGATTAATAATAATCTTAGTACAATTTAAATGTTCACAAATTTATTTTAAGGGAATTAACATGAAACATATTGCAACACTTATCATATCTATCTCTATTTTAGTATTTTCTGGATGTAGTAGTAAACCTGACTATGCACAACTAAATAAAGAAAATAGTATAAAGTTTATTTCAAATACACTTGAAAAAAATAAAGCATTAGATACATATAAAGCAATAGCTATTACTATAGATACCAATGGACGATCTGCTATTGGATATTCACATGATGCAAAGTCACAAGAAAGTGCAAATGAAAAAGCAATAAAACGTTGTAATGCAGCAAAAGAAAAAGCTAATCTAAATAGCCAATGTAGTATTTATGCAGAAGGTGACACAATAGTACAAGAGATCAAATAGATTTATAGTTGGTAAAATAAGTAACAACTTTCTATACTTAGAATATTTATCTTATACATCTTGTATAAGGGTGGCATACAATTAGGTATACTCAATGTAATATTTTACATGGAGTATATCAAACTATGCCACATACACTTAAAACTAGAGCATTTTTTTTCAATGCAAAAACAGACTATCTCCCCTACTACAAAAATTTCACCATTACTCTTGATGATGATGCTATAGCAACAGATATAGTAAAAGCTATTCAATCACAAAATGAAAACTTCTCTTTTCCTCAACTAAATTTAGTTTTTAAAATTAATGATTTAGTTGTTGAAGAGGATACTAAAGTTTCTGATATTATAGATAAATTAGGCAATGAACTTACAATTGATCCTGTGAACGCTTACCGTTCAAATAATGGGCTTATTATTAATAATCATGACTTTATGCAAAGTTTTGAACTTCTTGCAGCCTATGCAACAGATAAAAATAAAACATATTACAAAACACTTTATGCACTACATTATGCCTCAGAAAGTGAGAAATTTGAGCATGAGTATATTGGTGATGCTATACTAGTACTTGCACATAAAATGATAACCGAAGGTAATGAACATAAAACAGAAATACTTCATGCCATTTCATCTGTAAATTCTGGATTATTTGATTGTGAGTACGAAAACAACCTTTTTGATACTCAAGACTATACCGAAATTATAGAAAGCCTTAAAGATATGATTAAACATGATGATACTGAGGATACTCTCTCTTTAGCTGATATAATTAAACTTAAATTTTTTAAAAAAGATCAGTTAGAGACTCAAGGGGGAAATTCCATATCTTTATCTGTAGATAGTTTAAAAGAAAAAAATATAGCTTATAATGCGGGTACGGATAAAGAAAAAGAAAAACTTATTTCACAAATGATAATGGATATAGGAGCACAAAAAATAAATACAAAACGCACATACAAACTTTCAGGTCTCTCATTAATAGACGATAATAAAACCTTGGCTTATAAAAAAGCTGGTGCTACATTATTAGATGCTTATGATTCTGGAGCAGAAATACTTATTTTCGAGGATATAAACACATACAATATGATAAAAAAACACTTTTCCAATATTGAGAATACTATTGGTAGAAAAATTATTGGACTTGATATATTATCTACAGATGAGTTCATAACCCAAGCTACTTCTATAGTATAAGCTATTTATCACATAATTCAACTATTAAAGAGATACACTGTAACAGCCTATATTTTCTATCTATAAATGTTATAACTTTATAACAAAAATTAATACTTAAATAGATATAATAATAGCATTATGTAATCAAAAGGATAGAGAAATATGAGCAAACACTCAGATATTAAAATCTACGAATATGACGCTGTTATTGTTGGTTCTGGACTTGCTGGTTTGGCTGCTGCCAAAGAGCTAACAGAAGCAGGTAAGAAAACAGCTGTCATCACAAAACTTCACCCACTACGTTCACATTCAGGTGCTGCACAAGGTGGTATAAATGCTGCACTTGGCAAAGATGATTCAACTGAACTTCATGAGTTTGATACAGTAAAAGGTTCTGACTACCTCGCTGACCAAGACTGTGTAGAGCTTATGTGTACAAAAGCACCTGAGACTATCAGATGGGCTGAACGTATGGGAGCTGTCTTCTCACGTAACGAAGAGGGGAATATTGCTATTCGACCTTTTGGTGGACAGTCACAACCTCGTGCATGTTACGCAAAAGACAGAACAGGTTTAACCCTT
>Ga0256827_10001381_pt1 | contig 15495 bp, 14 predicted proteins | sample CV84metaG_FD_185977 | JGI IMG/M metagenome (GOLD analysis project Ga0256827, IMG submission 185977) | Hydrothermal vent microbial communities from East Pacific Rise, Pacific Ocean - CV84 | ecosystem: Environmental > Aquatic > Marine > Hydrothermal vents | place: Pacific Ocean: East Pacific Rise... | reverse complement strand
AAGAGATAACACTTCAATATGCAGATTTAAGAATGATTGATAACGATACCCCCGAAAAGATGTTAGAGTTCTACCAAGAGGTTATTAAACCACTAGACCGAATCTATATCGAGGTATTTAGAGATGACTTTTATGATTTTAAAGAGAACAACGACTTTTCAGAACGAGGATTTAAAACCATCTTAGAGGTTCAAAAAAAGGGTATAACAGCCGTACACAACATGAATGAAGAGTATATATTTGTAGACAGAACTCTCTTGGGCTACTATGCCATGTTTGAACAGATGGAAGCAAAGATTGATACACGGTTTGCTCAAAAGATTGTTAGGTATTAAAATATTCTGTTCGGGTGTAAACACTCCGATTCCAAAAATAAAATATATATATAGGGAATCGGAGGCTTTAGCCCCGAAAAATAGCAGTTTATTAAAAAGGAGTAGAGATGCGAATAGGAGATGTATTAGGTCTTATATTTATGATAACAGTAATAACAGCTGTTATTATAGGTCTGGTTATTATGGCTAAGTGGTTATATAACACATTTATCTATAGAGAAGATAATATAAAAAAGGAAAATATAATGAACGACATAAAAAGCCCAACAAACAGCATTGCCAAAAGATTTTTAATTATAGGTGCAATTGCTCTGCTTATGCTTATTCCATTGGCACAAGTTAGCTCAATTGTTGACGAACGAGGAGATTTACACCATAAAGTTTTATCTAATATCGCTTCGCAGTGGGGAAACCCACAAGTTGTTACAGGTCCAGCACTAATATTGCCAATTATAGAGAAGTATAATGTATTAAATAAGGTAACAGATAGCAAAGGGAACGAGAAGATGGTTACAGAGGTTGTCTATAAACATAAAAATGTTGTTATTCTTCCTAAACTGTTAAATAAAGATATAGGTTTAACCGAACACTATCGTTATAGAGGCATATATAAATCTTTGGTCTATACATCAAAGATAAAAGTAGCAGGAGAGTTTACTGTGCCTAATATCTCAAAGCTTTCAGATAATCTTGATGAGGTTCGTTATGACAAAGCCTATATGTTGATGGGTCTTAGCGATACAAAAGCGATAGAGCATGTATCAAAGCTTACTTTTGGAGCATCTGCTTATAGTTTTGAACCTGGAACAAAACTCACTTTAACAGGTATAAATGGTGGTTTTCATGCTCCACTAGAGCTAAAACAAAATCAACAAAAATATGCGTTTAATTTTAATCTAAAGACAAATGGTAGCTCATCTATTCACTTCTCAGCCTTTGGAGAAGAGACAACCATTAATCTCAACTCATCGTGGAAGCACCCAAGTTTTCAGGGGGCAATATTGCCAATGGAGCGAAATATTACCGATAAAGGTTTCTCTGCAAAATGGAAAATACCATCTTTGGCACGTAACTTTCCACAAACATGGATAAAAGAGCAACACAACTATAATCTAGCATCACTTTTAACTGGTGTAAACCTCTTTGAACCTGTAGCACTTTACTCTTTGGTTGACCGTTCTGTTAAGTATGGAGTTCTTTTTATTCTGTTAACCTTCTTGACATTTTTAGTATTTGAAGTGACTCAAAAGAGTAAACTACATTATGTTCAATATGTGTTAATTGGTCTATCTTTAGGTCTATTCTTTTTGACACTATTATCACTATCTGAACATATAGAATTTTTAATGGCTTACATAACAGCCTCGTCAATCACTATTTTGTCAATCAGCATCTATACTTGGTTCTCGAACCAAAGTTTTAAACAGTCACTATCTATATTAACACTTTTAACAGCTCTATATGCCATTTTATACTCTCTTCTACAGCTAGAAGATTATGCTCTGTTAATGGGAACAGCTCTACTATTGATAATTCTATTTGTTTTAATGTGGATTACAAGAAATCTAAAAGTGAGTGAGAAGTAAAATGAAGTTTTTAAATACAAGATTACTACTACCACTAGGATTTTTTATCTTCATCCTATTTATTATCTATCTTGCAGATACAGCAAACCACAATTTTGCATTTGCTCTTATTGGTCACATCCCATACGGAGACAAAGTGATGCACGGTCTTCTATATGGTATGATGGCTCTGCTTTTAAACTATGGCCTAAACTACAAAAGCTACAAATTTATCTTTAACCTACAGCTTGGAGCAGTTCTTGTACTGCTCTTTGCAACCATCGAAGAGATAACCCAATATTGGCTTCCTAGCCGTACATTTGATTTGGTTGATTTATTGGCTGATTTTATTGGGGTTATTTTGATTTCGTTTTTTAAATGGGGGAAAAGATAACTTGATTTTTATAAAAAAGGCACTTTCTTAATGCCTCCTCTATACTGTTTTTAATTGATATTAATCCACAGTTAATTGACAAAACTATACTATACTTTATCATTAAATTTAAAGGATTGTAAATCATGAAAACAAAACTATTAAAACCTATCTTAGCATCGGCAATAACTGCTCTTATGCTAAGTGGATGTGTTTCGGGTGGTATGCCAACAATTAAAAATGCTGATGGAACATCAAATCGTGCTGGAACAGGTGCTTTACTTGGTGGACTACTTGGTGCTGTTGTTGGTGGTTCAACTTCTACTCATTCAGGAAAACGTGTTGCTATTGGTGGAGCAGTTGGTGCAGCGGTTGGTGCAGCGATTGGATACAGTCTTGACCAGCAAGCACAAGATGTTGCACAGACATTACATACAGATGTAAATAACAATCCACAAGCAGAACAGAATTCAAATAATCAACTTGTTGTATCAAATACAGATAAATTTGTAAAAATTATGTTCCGTGACCCAATGATGTTTAGAACTAATGAGAGTGTAGCTACAGCTTCGGCACAAGCAGAGATTAGACGGATGATTCCTGCATTACAAAAACCTGCTTATGCCAATATGATTATTCAAACTGTTGGACATACCGATAACAGAGGAAGTTTTCAACATAATCAATCATTATCAGAAGCAAGAGCTTCATCTGTAGGACAGACACTACAAAATGGAGGAATTTCAAATAGTATGTTTTCAAAAGGTTGTTCATTCTTGAAACCAGTTGTACAGAACACTTCTAGTTCAAATATGGCACTAAATAGGAGAGTAGAGATATATCTATATCCTAATCAAGAATCAGTTATTGACCCTTGTGTAAATTAATTCTTTAATATAGTAGAAAATAGATTTTTCTATTTTCTATTATTATCTTTATAAGTTAGAAAGCATTATTTTGGCTTTTCTTCCTGTTACTCCTCCACCAAGATAGTTCTCTTGGACATCTTCTACATGAGCTAAAAGTTCATTTTTAAAAGAGCCATCATCTTCTATACGGTTTTCAATGAAGTATTTAATTTCTGAAAAGTCAGGAAATAGTTCAATCATCTCTTCTTTTAATGAAGATTCACTCCATAATCTCTTTTTTTCGTCTAATGAAAATGTAGATAACTCTAAAATTTCATTTCCACTACTGTCAAGTTTATAATCTTTTATATCTCCAACAACTATTGATTTTTCATTAAAACCATAGCTTACATCAACATCATCTTCTAGGTTATCGACAAAACCAATTAACCAAGAGATAATAAAAAAAACAACTATCCCAAAAAATATTACTGTTTTACTCATAGTTACATCCTAATATTAATATTTTATTAACATTATACTATAATTATATTTTATTTATTAAACTTAAATTAATGACTCTATCAGCCTTCTCTATACTATTTCTTCTGTGGGCTATAGTTATAATGGTTTTACCCTCTATATGAGACTCTAATGCCTTTAATAGTTTATCTTCTGTCTTGTTATCTAAAGAAGATGTAGACTCATCAAAAATAATTACTTTAGGATTATCTAGTAGTACTCTGGCTATAGAGAGTCTCTGTTTCTGCCCACCTGAAAGTTTTGTTCCATTTTTTCCAACAATCGTATCAAGATTATCCTCTAGCCCCTCAACAAAATCATAAAGTTGAGCAACTTTTAGAGCATTATCTATCTCTTCATCACTATAGTCTCTTCCTAATGTCAGATTAAAACGCAGACTATTATTAAACATTAAAGGTGATTGTAAAACAAATCCTACATTTTCACGAACTTTCTCATAGCCTATCTCTCTTATCTCATGCTCATTATAATAGATGTTTCCCAACGATATAGGATAGAGTCCAATCAATATCTGTGCTAATGTACTCTTTCCACTTCCTGTCTCTCCTATAATAGCTACTTTCTCTCCTGCTTTAATCTCTAAATTTATATCTTTTAATACATCTATCTTTCCATCATAAGAAAATGATAAATTTTCTAAACGAATAGATGCAGTTATACTCTCTTTAAATGGGTCTACATTAGCTTTATATTTTGGTTCTTTGTGTAGTTGTAATATCTCGTTAAGTCTCTCTATTGAACTTTTTGCATTAAAATATAGATGGGCAAAGTTCATTAGTTTATCAACAGGTCTCATAATAATCCATGCATAGGCAAATATTGCCAACATTTTACCAATGGTTAAGAGTCCCAAAAATACCATTAATATTCCCATGGCTCGAAAAATATCATGAGAGTACATAATAAGCATTCGTGAAAACTCCAATGCCATCTCACTTTTTAGTCCAAACTGATACCCTCTATCTCGTATCTCTTTTGCTTTTATGTCAATATCATTTAAAAAATATGCCTCTCGATTCTGTACACGAATCTGATTATAAAGCTCTAGACTCTCGGTTAAAGAGTTTTGAAAAATCTCTATTGCTTTATTTTCACGTTTTTTTATTTTTGCAACTTTTCTAAATACACTTAGATAGAAGCTCATAACCAAAGGGTTAAGTAGTAAAATGACTAATGCCAACTGCCAATTAAGATATAATATAACCAAAGCGATACTAACTAAAGTCAAAAGTTCTACTACTATCTCACCCACTGAAGAAGCGACAAACTTATCTACTGTATCAACATCTGTAATTACCTTAGCTGAGACAGCACCAGAACCCAACATATCATACTCACTCATAGAGACTGTTTGTAGATGATTAAGTAGTTTTTTACGAATTACATAGGTTACTTCTTTGGATATTTTGGTAAATAATCGAATATGTAAAAGATTTAATAATAGAGATATAGCTTTTAAAAAAAGTGTAACTAATAGAACAGTCAATATATAATATTCAGGAGAAGCAATTGTAATGTAGTTGTCTATAGTTTGAGTAATTGTTCCACCTTTTCCTAAAATAAGTTCATCAATTAGTAAAGGAATTAATAGTGGAACAGGAATGGTTAATATGGTTGATAGAATGGCTACTAAATTTGCACCTATCAAGACCTTTTTATGTTTAGAAATCTCTTCTAAAATTGATTTAATAGAAATCATTATATGCTCTTTTTTATAGCTAAAATAGCATAATTTTATTAACTATTCATTAAAACTTTGGCTTTAGAAAGTGATGTAAAAAGTATCTTTTTTCTCTTGTTCCTATGCTCAGCGTGGGAACAATGTGGAGGGTAGGAGGTTTTAAATCTTTAAACTTATCCAAATTAGAAAACATTTAAAATAGTGCTTTGTAAAACAAGAAAATATGGGTTATTTTAATCTACTTTTAAAAATAATGTATTGATAGATTTTAACAATTAATAAAAATCTGTTATAATCTGCTAAAAAAGAGTTCTATAATGATAAAGACCATGATAGCTATATTCTTAGCTCTACTTCTTACGGCTTGTTCTTCCTCAGAGAAAGAAAAAACTACAACTACTACTGAAAAACAAGAGAAAACGGTTGATAAAGCTACTGTAATAGAAAGTTCTTCTACCACAACAAAGAGTCAAAAAGTAGAAGTTAAAAAAACTATATTAACTATAAATACACTTGATGAAAAAGAGATTAAAGTTGTTGAAACAGAAGGTGGATTAACTTTTCAAGGACATGAAAATAAAGTTGTTTTTCTTGTACTTTTTGGTTATAGATGTCCACCTTGTCTAAAAGAGATGCCAAATTTAATTGCTCTAATGAAAAAAAATTATCCAGATTTAGAGATTATTGCCATTGAAGTTCAAGGGCTTAATAGTGAACAGTTGGAAGAGTTTAAAGAGAGAAAAGGGATTAATTACACTTTGGCTCTAGGTAGTGAAAATAATCGTTTTATCAGTTATGTTGCATCAAAAGCTCAATGGCATGGTGCCATTCCTTTCTTTTTGTCATTTAATAAAAAAGGTGAAGTCAAAGTAGTTCATGTTGGTGCATTAAACTATAAACAGTTAGAATCTATCTATACCGATATTCATAAATAATAAGTTACTTCATGGGCAAAAAATACCCATGAAATAATTTTTAACTATTTTCGATTACTCTTCGTGCCATCATTGCCCCTACAGACATAATAATCATAAAAACATACATACATATCATTAATAAGATATTACCTAAAAGTGCCAATCCACTTAGAGAGCTAATCATACCAATTATAAATGCAAAGATAAAAAGAACCAATATAATAACAAAACCAAAACTAGCAACATATTTAAAATAGGATTTTTGTAGTGATAAACGCCATAAATTAATAGAAAAAATGGTAAATACAGCCTTAAATCCTTCTTGAAAAGAGTTAGCCATAATAATATTAGATTGAACCAACGGTTGAACATAAGAGAGAATTAGAGCTACAATAAGAAATGGAAACCCTAATAAAATTAGTGCATTAATTAAATCTGCTTCACTCATGTTTTCTGTAATTATTCCCATGCTTCCTCCTACCATACTAAAAAGAATTATAAACAGTACAAGTAGTGCAACCCAGCCTATATATGCTCCAAATGCTGTTGCTGTATGTCTATTTAAAATAGCCTCTAAATTGCTATCTTCTATCTCAGAAATATAAGTTTTTATTGAGTTGCTTAAGTAGAAAGTTCTACCTATATAAATCTGTATTGCCAATCCAAAAACAGCAGATAAGACCATAAATATTAATGCAATCATAGGAATCATTCCCAATATATTAAGCAGAATAAAGATAACTATAGCAGTTAATGTAAATTTTTGATTTAAAGTAATAAACTCCCATCCTAGACGAAAAGTATTTCTAATTGGTTCCGAAGCAAGTGCTTCATCTATTAATCTAAAGTCTCTATTTTTTTGTTCATTCTCTTGCACATATAATCCTTTAATTTTAAAAGGATTATTGTAGCATAAAGACTATTTACAAATAGTCAAACCCTCTTTAAAACATTCACTATAGTGGTTTGCCAACTCAATACGTTTTTTTGTAGTTGGATGTGAAGAGAAGTAGTCTAATATAGAAGCATCTTCTTGATTATTACCTTTTGTTCTATTCTCCTCTTCTGACATATAGATAGACATTCTATTCATTATTGCAGAGAAAGATTTTGGATCAATTTTCACTAAAAGCATCTTTTTAAAAGCATATAAGTCCGCTTCGGACTCATGCCCACGAGAGTAAGAGCTACTAACAAGTGCTGAACCTAAACCAATACCCATATCTCCAAGACCACTACCATCTCCTGAAATCATCATAACTGCAACAGTTACAAATGTCCCCTCTATCATCATCTCTAAACCATGTCTATGAACTACATGCCCCATCTCATGAAGAAGAACAGAATCTATCTCATCTTGAGTTTTTGCTAGTTCAATAAATTTATCTGTTACAATAATATCCCCCGAAGGAAGAGCTAAAGCATTAGGAATTTCAGTCTCATTCATTTTCCATGAACGAAAATGTAACTTATATACAATCTTATTTTCATCCTCTATACTTAATGGTGCAACTTTTTCATAAAAATGTCTACTAATCCTATCTTGAGTCTCTTTCGTTAAATTAGTTTCATCAAACATATAATTATCAAGAAAATCCATTGTTCCAGAAGAGATAAGTTTGTTAGTCTCATAAGGTAATGCATGAGCTATTTTTTGGCTTGTCCAAGGAACTCCCCACTTAAAGAAAGAGAATGCACTTGCCAAAGTAATTACCAAAGCAACAGCTATCCATCCTAAATGTGTCTCTAGATAGTGTATAAATCCATTTACTTTTTGATACTGTTTAAAAATTTTATCAATAGCATCATTATTATTAGTTACAAAAACAGAACCATTCTCTAATGTGATTTTTCGTGCAACACTTCCTAAACGCTCACTAACTTGAAGTTTAGAAAAATCTCCACGATAGATTTTATTATCTTCAAGCTCAATAGTATATCGACCTAAATCATTTACACTTAAGAGAGCATTTATTTGTGAGGCAGAGTCTTTAGGGTGCCATTTTCCTTCTATCATAACTTAAAGTGCTATCCCAACATCTACATCAAAGGCATCACCAATTTGATCTCCTAATGCCGATACCTCTTGTTGTTTTTGTGAAATATATTCATCAAACCCAATATCTGTATCAACCCATGTATTCTCTAACATCAATTTTGCCATTCTAACTTTTGCCCAAGGATATGCTAAACCTACAGTTATAAAGATTAAAAAGATATTTGAAACCATAACCCATGCTAAATCTCTTGCTCTTAGTGTTGATTCAAAAGCAATTTTATTATCAAGTAGTGTATTTTCATAAATATACGTACGCTCTCTGGTTATCATATATGACATAATTAACATCATTACAAATATCATAACAAAGTAGCCAATAATAAATAAGAGTTCAGCTCCACTTACAAAACCACTTGCTCCAACATAAGGATTTCCTACCATTGAACGCATACTTCCTATTAAAACAGCAACAACAGTCATTGGAATAAAAGATATACCAATTGTTTTTAAAATAATTATAAAGAACTTTTTAGTCTCTAATTCGGTTTGAAATGCACCTTGTCCATAATGACTATTTCCAATAAAATATTCTGTACTATTTTTTTTAACAAATGCAAAAAAGTATAAATAGACAAACATAAAACAAAAGCCTACAATAAATCCAACTATCGCTAATATACTTCTATCAGCAGTCTGTATTATGGGCATAAGAGTCGAAGCTATAGCCCCTACAATAGAAATTAGCAGAAAAAAGAGTATAGGATAACCTAGAAATATTGTATAGACTCTTCTTAGTTCTCCTTTAAAGGCAAAATGTACATTTGAAAAACTTGTAACTTTCATATTAAACATTAAACTTCTCCATATAAGCCATGGTAGTGCTAATAGAAATATTATAAGAAGTATACCCCCAAGTGCAGGATTTACCTGTCCTAATATATTATAAAGAATAAAAAAAACAGCTCCAATTAAGAAACCAATAAAAAGTTGCTTACCTGTAGCATGGTACTCAAAATTTCTATCACTTAGGGTAGAGTTAGCATAGAAATAACGCCGATTACGAACTTTTGCCCAAGGGTAATAGATTCCTATTGTAAGAATTGTCAAAAGTATATTAACAATCCATATTTTAAAATATTCACTTCCTGATCCATTAAATTTTAGAGCTTCCATATTTGTTCCTTATTAATTTTTTTTAATAGTTACTATTATATCTATATTTTTAATTTTTTTTTGTAAAATATTAGTAAATTTTTATAAAAATTACTTTTTTACATCTTCTAAAAAATTGGGTCACTTATATTTTAAGAGGATAACCTATTGATTGTAGTTATGTTATAATTAAAAAAAAAAGTTTATGGGATTTTAAGATGTCAACAAAAAAAAACAATGAAATAATACCGTATAAAGAAGAGAGTAATGAAATAGTCAAACGTATAGAGAGTCCAGAACCAGAGGAAAGACTCTCTACTACTTCAAATAGTGATTATTATACAGATACAACTTATGACAATAATGAGTATCATCAAACTGAGTATTATCAGAGTGAATATTCTCAAGAGGAGAAAAAGACAAAAAGCATTATTCCAATTTTTGCTGGTCTTACAACTATTGGTATTATTGGCTATTTTGGGTTTAATTATCTACAAAAAGATAATAATATAGAGACTAAAAATAAAGTGGTAGCAGGTGTTGCCGATACAAATACCTCATCTGTTAATGGAACAAAAGAGGAACTTATTAGTTACTATGTTGGTCAATCTTTAGAGGCAAAGAAAAAATCTAAATCTGTAGAAGAGACAACTGAACCTATTAAAAAGGTAATAGAGACTACTCCTACTATTAAAGAGCCAGAGACGATAGAAAAAGAGAGTCCAAAAATAGAATCAATAACTAAAGAAGTTAAAACAGCTCCTATTGTTATAGAGAAAGAGATTGAAGAAAAAAAAGAGCCAGTAGTTAAAGAAGCTCCTATTGTAGAGACAGAAAAAATAGTAATAAGTGAAAAAGAAGAGATTAAAGAGGAATCAATTACAAAAACTGAAGAGAGAGTTTTAGAAGCTATAAAAGCTGAGGAGTCTGTAAAAACAGAGAAAAAGAAAGAGATATTTTATGATAAGATCAAACCAAGAGTTGTTACTATAAGAGATAATGACAGTTTAGTTTCTCTTGCTGAAAGATTTTATGGAAATAGTATGGATTTCAAAAGAATTATTCGTGCAAATTCAAAAATTAGAAGTTCAAAAACACCTCTACGTTTGGGTCAAAAAATTGTTATTCCTAGAAAAGATGGAAAGAAAAGAAGAAGATATGTAGTTGTAGAGAAAGGAGATACTTTAGCATCTATCTCAAAAGCTATCTATGGAAATACAGATAGAATCTCAACAATTGTTAGAGCAAACTATAAAATAAAGAGTAAACGTACTCTTCTTCGTCTTGGACAGAAAGTTTATGTTCCTAGATTAAAATTTCTTAGATAATATATATACGATTTCTCATATTACGAGATTATAAAAGAACAGTAGGATTGGCTTTAGCCGACCATAAAATAGATTCAATTTTAATAAATTAATTGTCATTTGGTCGGCTAAAGCCAACCCTACTGTTAAATTTTTTATGTTTTTTTACTTAAATCACTTTCATTAAGTCTATTTTTTTATTTTACTTTTTTGATATTTTCTTATCCCATTTCATTAAAAAATAACTCTATCTTTAACTTTAGAATGATAATTTAGCTCTGATTATAACAGAGCCTTTTTTGAAACTTAAAAATATAATGAATTTAGTGAAAATACTATACTATAAGTTGGATATAAATATATTTTTACTATACTAATATCATTAAAGGATAAAAAATGAAAATATCAAAAGAGCAACAACAAGAGACCAGACTAAAACTTATCGCCTCTGCGGTAGAGATTATTAGTGAAAAAGGTTTTAGAGCCACCACCATGAAAGCTATATCCAATCATGCAGGGGTAGGGGTGGCTACTATCTACAACTACTTTCCAAATAAAGACAAAATTCTCTATGCCTACTTTGAAGAGCAATATATCCGTTTAGCAGGTCAAATTGATGATATTGAAGGATTTGATGAGTATGAGCTTAATGAACAGATTCAACTTCTTATAGAGACCTCACTGGATAACTTTTTAGAAGATAGAGAGTTTGTTCAAGAAGCATCTTATATTGCTGTATTTTCACCTTTGACCTCATTTAATGATAGCAGACAAGCACGAACTATATTCTTGGATACAGCAAAAGATATTTGGAATAGACATATTGAGAAGCATCAACAAGAGACCCCTTTAACCCAAGATTGGATGTTACTAATGTTTTGGGAGTACTATTTGGGAATAATTGCCTATTGGCTTAAAGATGAATCTCAAAGCTTTAACCATACAACTCAACTAATAGATAAAACATCAGATATTATCAAAACAACTATCGAGAACAACTTTGTTGGAAAAATTATGGATTTGGGAACATTTCTCTACCGTACCCATTATCATACCTATTTATCTAATTTTAAGCCAAAGGGAAAATGATGGAAAAGATACCAACAGGAAAACTAAATAGAATAGGAGTCTATGGCTCTATGGCAACCAAAGTGGGATTTAACACGTTAAAAAGCAAAGTAACAAAAACCACTCAAGAGGAGCTAGATGCTCAAAATAGTAAAGTTATCTTTGAAGCATTAACCAAGCTTAGAGGAACAGCTCTTAAATTTGCTCAACTCATGAGCCTAGAAGAGATGATGCTTACCCCTGAATATCAAAAACAGCTCAACCAATCTACCTATAGGGTACGTCCTTTAAATCGTGCTGTGGTAAGAAAAACAATTAAAAATGAGTTGGGTAACTATCCTGAAAAGATATTTTCTACTTTTGATACTCTGGCGTTTGCTGCTGCCAGTTTGGGGCAGGTACACCATGCCACTGATAATAAAGGTAATCAACTTGCACTTAAGATGCAGTACCCTGGAATTGATGAGACTCTACAACAAGATATGGCAATGATTAAAACAGCCCATAAGATGATTCCTCACTCTCCTCTGTTAGAAGATATGTTAGAAGAGATTGAAGATATTATTATTCAAGAGGTAGATTATATTCAAGAGGCAAATCATCTAAAATGGTTTAGAGAAAAGATGGCACATTTAGATATTACTATTCCTAAAGTCTATGAAGAGTATAGCAGTGAAAAAGTATTAACAATGGAGTACCTAGAGGGGTTACATCTTGATGAATGGTTAGAAAAAAATCCTTCACAAGAGGTACGAAACCGTGTTGCCCAAAAACTTTTTGACCTATACTGCTACTCCTTTTTTGAGCTAAAAATATTTCAAGCAGATTCGAATATTGGGAACTATCTCTTTATGGAAGATGAGCAGATTGCTTTTTTAGATTTTGGATGCATCAAAAGAGTGGATGATAGCTTTCCATCATATATGGCGGATTTAGTTGAAGCTAGTATAATAGAGGATAAAGAGAAAATTATAGATGCCTATATTGGACTAGGAATGTTAAAAAGTCATGAAGATGCCTCGATACAAAAATATTATGAACAAGTTTATGTTCCTTATTCTAAATGGACTGCATTACCTTATATTGAAGAGACTTTTCATTTTAATAAAGAGAAAAACTTTGCATCATCTGTAATGAAAGAGAATAGAATTATGGCAAGAGAAAAAGAGTTTAAGGTAGAGAGTAGCGACTATGTATATTTTAGCCGTGGACTTTATGGATTATATAAAATATTTGAGCAGATGGATGTGACTATTGAGCTAAAAAGTCGATTGGAGCAATATAGATGTCATTAGCCGTATTAGTTTGGTTTGCCATTCCTATAGGTATCTATACCATTTTATTTGAAAAAAAATCAAGAACAAAATATGATTCTCTTTTTGAGGATTTTTATCAGAAAACTATTAATAACGAAAAGTTATCACAAAAAGAGAAACATAGTTTAATGATGCAACTTCTCGGAAGAAATGGTTACGATATAGTTCAAGATAGTAAAAGCTTAGTAGTTGGAGAGAAGAGAATTTTAAGTCTAGGATGGATTATCTTTGGAATAGGATTTCTCTATATTGGAGTTCTATTTTATTTGGTCTATTATTACTTTATTCAGAAACCTCATCGGTTGAGTTATGAGGTTTAAATAGAGATACTATTAAGGCTATCATTACTATTTAGACCATAGCACTCTTATTAACATAATAATCCCAACAGCTAAAACTGTAACCAATAAGATAACCAAACTCATGGCAGAAATAAGGCTTTGGGGGGCGTTTGCCATTATGGTATAGAGCTTTATCCCCATTACTGCACTACCTGCTGGATAGACTAATATTGTTGCCCCTAACTCCCCCAAACAGAAGATAAATCCAATAAGAGATATAATAAAGAGTTTATCTGCTATTGATGGTAAAATAATTTTTCTCATTCGTGTAAAAAAATCTGCACCCATTATTTGGGCTGACTCCTCTAGAGATTTTGGAATTTCTTTTATGGCATTTGAGATTAGTTTATGGCTAATAAAGAGAAATTTTCCTAAATATGCGATAATAATAATCCAAAAACTTCCATAGATAAAGTCTAGATTTGGAGTATTAAAAAACTTTATTAGCCCAATTCCTAATACTGTTGAGGGGATTCCAAATATAATTAGAAGAGTGGTATCAATCTCTTTCTTCTCTTCTTGTACTGAAATATAGGCAAATATAGTACCAAAAAATAGAAGTATTAACGCCCCAATTGTAGCATATAGTAGTGATTGAATAATATTGGGACTTAATAGTGTAATTGCTTGAAAAAATCTCTCTGTACCACTCTCAAATGTTTGGATTGAAAGAACAATAATAGGGATAAAAACAGAAATAAAAAGATAGAGTAGATGAACCATAAAGAGCAATTTTTTACCCTTTTCTAATTTAATTATTTTAGTTTTATGTGATTTTGTACCAATTGAAAGAAATGAACTATTAGAGAGATAGAACCTTTCGGTAAGTAGTAATAATATAGCAATAGTAACTAAAAGCATTGAGTTTGCCAAAGCTAACTCATAGTTATAAAAGGCTGAAAACTGAGTAAATATTTCTGTAGTTAACACTTTAACTGATAAAAAAGCAGGAACAGAGAACTCCGAGAGTGTCAAGACAAAGACCAAGATAAAAGATGACAAAATAGCAGGTTTAACCATAGGAAAGATTATCTTTAATAGTACTTTTGGATAAGTTGTTATCATTAATCCTGCCTCTTCTAACTTTGCATTAATATTAGATAGACCACTAGAGATAATCAGTATGGATAATGGGGTAAAAATAAAACTTAAGATAAATACAACACCCCAAAAGCTATAGATAAATAGCTTGCCATCTTTAAAATAGATAAAAAAATCAACCCATGATAGAGTAAGAATATATGGGGATAAAAATAGAGGAGCAAGAAAAAGAACTTTAAAAATATTTTTAAATGGTAAATCTGTTTTGGTCAAAAAGAGTGCAAAAAATCCACCTATTAATGTAGAGATAGTAGCTACAAAAAAGCCTAACTCTAAACTTTTTAGCAGTAGAATAAGGGTTTTTTTATTAAATATCTCTAAGTAGTTAGTTACTCCAAAAACTCCATCTTTAAAGAAGGAGTCAAAAAGGATATTTAAGAGAGGCATAACCACCAAAAATAGAAAAGTAGTGGTGGTTAGAATGTAGAAGCTTTTTTTGATGCTACTCTCCCCATTTTTTTAAATACTCTTGTATCTCTTCTAGCTTTCTAGAACTCTTCTCATAATCAATCTTCATTGCCACAATATTATCAAGAGATGGAACAGTTGAAGGAGTCTCTACCCCTTTGTGTAAAGGCATTTGAGCCGAAGATATAGCAAGTTTTTTCTCTGTCTCTTTAGATAAAAGATAATCTATTAGCCTCTTTCCATTAGCTATGTTTGGCGAATTTTTCATCAATGAAACACTATTTGGCATAATTAAACTTCCTATTCCTTTTTGGTCAAGAAAAACAATTCCCATATCTTTCGACTCTTCCATTGCGACAAAAGCATCATCTGTATCGGTTAGACCACAAGCTATTTCTCCATTTAGCACACGCTTTTTTACATCTCCATTACTTGTAGCTATTAATATACCATTTTGTTTAAAACCTGCTAATAGCTCTTTGGCTTTTTCATCTCCAAAAGTAGAAAACCAAGAGGCAAAGTGAAACGATGTTGTACCAAA
>Ga0256827_10001380_pt1 | contig 15497 bp, 15 predicted proteins | sample CV84metaG_FD_185977 | JGI IMG/M metagenome (GOLD analysis project Ga0256827, IMG submission 185977) | Hydrothermal vent microbial communities from East Pacific Rise, Pacific Ocean - CV84 | ecosystem: Environmental > Aquatic > Marine > Hydrothermal vents | place: Pacific Ocean: East Pacific Rise... | reverse complement strand
GTATCATTATTTAACTTGATTTTTGTAACACCACTTGTTGTTGAAATTTTAAACTTATCTGGTCTTATGGCAAAGTTATCTGTGCTAGATATATTTTCATTGTACTCATAACCATCATCATAACATCTTGCATAATCAACAACAACACTTGTATTAATCTCTTGACAGTATTTAAACCTTACCCTAGCATCTTTATAGACACTAGATATATCTGAAAATGATTTTTCTAAAGTTGGATTTTCTTGTGTTATGTTCCATATAGACCAACCCTCAGTTATGGATATGTTGTTATCATAATCGTATAGTTTATATTTTATAGTTATATCATCTCTTTGTAGTGTTTCGTTAAGGTCATCATTTAAACTAGCTAAAGTAAGGTTAAATGGTTGATTTACAATTTTAGTAGTTATATCTCTATCTAAGATACTTGTTTGCCATGCATCAAACTTTCCTACAGATGGGTTATTGCTAGAAGCATCACAATCCCCAAAACCATTGTTATTTAGTCCACTATCATCATAAGTGTATGTTTGATTATTGTTTAGAGTTATTGAACCTACTGCTGTAACTGCTCCTTTAAAAGAGCTATTATGGGTGTTTGTTCCTGCATTAAAAGTACCATTTGTAAATATATAAGCTACCATATCATAAGTATTACCACCACCTGATGAGGTCATGGTAAAAGAACCATTTACAAATATAAACATATCGTTAGGGGTTCCATTATCGTTATCATAGTTAAAGTCTAAAAAATTATCACTTAGACGCATATCTGCATTTATAAAAAGTCTGACTGCTCCATTTGTTCTAATAGTAAGCCTTTTATCACTATCCCATTCACCTATATAATAATCTCCAGCATCAAAGGTAACAGTTACATTTTCATGTATGGTTAAACTTTTCATAAGCATAATTTTTCTTGAATTATCTGTGTATGTTGTATCGGATGAGAAAGTTACATTTTCATTTGAAGCTATTGTGACATCACCATATTGGGCATCTGTTTGAGTTCCTGATGCCGTATGAGAAGTGCTTAGTGTTGAGTTTATAAAGTCTGGTAGTGTTGGTGGTGTTATATCCATAGTGCCAACTTCACAAGCATCACTATGTTCACCATTTTCTAAAGGGTGGTCTGAACAGCCAACCTCACCATCAACACCCTCATTTGCATTTACTACATCACTATAAACAACTTCATCATTATTTTTTGCATTGATTTTATCCCAAGTATTTAATGCACTTGGAAAAAGTCCACAAGCTTCAAAAAGTGGGTCTTGTTTTCTAACTACACCACATGGGTTTATAACACCTTTGTAAGTAGTTCCATTTTTAGTATAAGTAGCTAACCATTCATAAGCAGTGTTCATAAAACTAAACATAGCAGATGTATAAGTAGTATGTGTATCTAGTGAATCATAATTGGGCATAGTGTAACTAATACCACTATTTAAAGCTGACATACTCATCATACTCATAGCAGATGAATCTTCACAATTTCCAGAAGCACCATCAACTCCACAATCGCTAAAAGCACTAAACATATTTGTAGAAGCGAGGACAACACCAACATCACTTAGACTATCTGTACTTTGATTTACTATAGGGGTAGTGATAGTACACATCATATTTACAAATCCAAAACAAAAACCATTTGTTTCAATGGGTTCATAACATAGGTCATCTGCATTGTTAATAGGTTCTGAGTTTGTAGATGCTTCTGATACTATAAGGTTAAAAGATACTGTGTTTGAATCACCATTTGCATTTGTTGCATATACATTTAGAGGGTATGTATCATTGGTATCAGGTGTGCCATTTAAAACACCATTTGTAGAGTTAAAATCTAAACCACTTGGTAGTTGAGTTGATAATGTGTATGATGTTATGGGTGAAGTGGTATGTGTATAAGTAGATATATCTAATGAGTAAAACTCATCCTTTGTGGCTAGTTGTTCTTCTATAGTGTCTATGATGGGTGGAGTGTTTGCTGATTGGTTATCATCATTTATGATTTTGATGTTTGATACTAGAACTCCCTCTGTATAATCTTGTGAGTCATCAGATGATATTTGAAGATTTATAGTTAAGTTTTCATCAGATTCATAGATAGTATCACCTATGATATTTATAGAAATTTCTTTTGTTTTTGAAGATTCCTCACAAGATGACATCAAAGTTGGTTTGGAAAATACAACTTCCCCCGAAGCAGTTAGATAATCAACATCTTTTTCAGCAGTACCCTCAAATGTAAACCATTTTACTTTTATATCTTTTTTATTTGGACAATCAGATGTTGTGATAGTTAAAGTTAGTTGTGTCTGATTAGCATCACCCTCTACTAATGAAGCACTAGAAGTTATGTCAATAGTCGGGTTATTTGAAGACCCAAATGTCATAGCAAAAAGAGAAAAGTTTAAAATAGCACTAAATAAAACAATAAATAAAACTCTCATAATAGAAAACCTTTTAGCAAATAAAAAATGTATATTTGAAATAATGATTTTAAATATACATTTTATAACTTTTTATTTATTATTCAGTTAGAAAGCTTTAAAAGTACTGAAAGTAACTTAATCTTCTTTTGTTGGTAAAAAACTAGATATAGTCTCAGCTACACCATATTGAGTGTCATCAGGTAAAATTATTTGTGCTGCTGTTTGAGTGTCAGTATTGAAAACTAATGGACCTACAAAGTTAATAGCTGAATTTTCGATTGGTATTTGAGTTACAACTATATTTAGAATTAATAAATTTGAATCTTCTTTTATTCCTAATAATTCTTTTGTTTTATCTGGTATTTCAAACTCATAATCTCTTAGTACAAATGGATTAACTAAAGTAAATGATATATGATCATTATCACATGATGTCATCTTCATAAAGATATCGTCTATCTTTTTTAATTCTACTTGTTTTAGATTATCAAACCCTAAAAGAGGGACTTTAATATCAAATTTCATTCTAAACCTTTTATCAAATTGTATAACTATAACATTTTAAGCATAAAATATACCTATTTGGATAGAATAACAAAAGATTTAGATAGTAGGAAATAATTATTATGAAATTAAATATTAGTATCACAGCGATCATTTTTAGTATGGCTATATTCTTTACTGGTTGTTCACAAAAAGTAGATGAATATAATAAACCAGCATTATATTGGTATGGAAAGATTATTAAATCAATCTCTAATGGTGACTTAGAAAGTGCAGATAGTTATTATTCTTCACTTCAGGGTGAACATATATCTTCACCTTTAATCCCAGAAGCTACGATGATTTTAGCTATAGCACATATGCATTATGAAGAGTATATTTTAAGTGAGCATTTTTTAAATGAATACACAAAAAGATATGCAACTCAAAATGAAAAAGAGTTTGCAGATTTTTTAAAAATCAAAGCGATGTACAAAGCTTTACCAAATCCAAGACGAGATCAAGTTTTAATCTCAAATGCTATAAAAGAAGCTAAAAAATTTAAAATAGATTATCCAAATTCAATGTATAGAGGTATTGTTGGTACAATGCTTACTAGATTGGAAATGGCTGAAGTTGTTTTAAATGAAACCATAGCATCTCTTTATGATAGATTAGATAAACCTAAATCAGCTCAATACTATAGAGACTTAAAACCTCAAGAATGGATAGATTTTGATAATGTAAAAAGAGCAAATTCTCCATGGTATCGTTCTTGGTTTGAGGGTGATGGAACAGAGAGTTGGTACGAATTTATGATACCAGACACTCAAAGTGTTGTTTCAAGACATAAAATTCAGGATAATACTGAAACTAAAGAGATTTTACAAAATACTACAGAAGAAGAGTTCACTGAAAATACTATAGATGAACATTCTTCAGAACAATTACCATTAGATTAGGAGTGCTTTATATATGAATTTAAATGATTATGGTGAATTCCCAGCAGATATACCAGTTATAGCAGAAGATGAACTTTTTTTATACCCATTTATGATTTCTCCACTTTTTTTAAGTGATGAGAACAACATAAAATCAGCTACAAAATCGATAGAAGAAAATTCTCTTGTGATAGTTTGTCCAACGAGAGCAGATAAAGATGAAGAAAAAGATAATTACAAATCATTATATGATGCAGGTGTAATAGGTTCTATTATGAGAAAAGTTGCTTTACCAGATGGTAGGGTTAAAGTTCTTTTTCAAGGATTAGCTAGAGGTAGAACGCTAGGTTCTGTAAGTGCAAATCCATTAGTAGCAACTGTAGATATTATAGAATCTATAAACAAAACACCAGCGAAAACAACAGCTATCTTAGAGATAGTAAGGGAAAAAGTAAAAGCATTATCTAGTGTAAGTAACTATTTTCCACCTGATTTACTAAGAACTATAGAAGACAACAGTGACCACACTAGAATCATCGACCTAATCTGCTCAACTGTAAAGCTAAAAAAAGAACAAGCTTATGCTATGTTTATAGAAACAGACATAGAGAAAAGATTTTTAATGCTTGTTGATTATCTTGTAGAAGAGATAGAAGCAAATAAACTTCAAAAAGAGATAAGAGGTAAAGTTCACTCACATATAGAAAAAGTGAACAAAGAATACTTTTTAAAAGAGCAGTTAAAACAGATTCAAAAAGAGTTAGGAACAGATAATTCTCGTGATGAAGAGATAGAAGAGTACCGTAAAAAACTTGAAGCTAAAAAATCTAAAATGGAAGAAGATACATACAAAGAGATAAAAAAGCAGATAGATAGATTTTCAAGAATGCATCCTGATTCTTCTGATGCTTCTATGACACAAACATATTTGGAATGGGTTTTAGAGATACCTTTTGGAGATGTAGCAAAAAAAGCACTTAAAATCTCAAATGTGGCTGAACAACTAGACAAAGACCATTTTTCACTAGAAAAACCAAAAGAGAGAATCATAGAATACTTCGCAGTAAAAGAGCTTATGGAACTTCGTGGCATCTCTGAGAAAAAACAATCAGGTGCGATTTTATGTTTTTCAGGACCTCCAGGTGTTGGTAAAACATCTTTAGCAAACTCAATAGCATCAGCACTTAAAAGACCACTTGTTCGTATAGCTTTAGGTGGACTTGAAGATGTTAATGAGCTAAGAGGTCATCGCCGTACTTATGTTGGAGCGATGCCAGGGCGAATAACTCAAGGGCTAATAGATGCTAAAAAGATGAACCCTGTAATAGTGCTAGATGAGATAGACAAAGTAAGTATGTCAAACCGTGGTGACCCAACGGCTGCACTTTTAGAGATACTAGACCCTGAGCAAAATAGTGAATTTCGTGATTATTATCTAAACTTTAATCTTGATTTGAGCAATGTTATCTTTATAGCTACTGCAAATGATGTTGGTCGCATCCCATCCCCACTTCGTGATAGAATGGAATTTATAAGTGTAAGTTCATATACTCCACAAGAGAAGTATGAGATAGCAAAAAGATACCTTATACCTCAAGAGTTGAAAAAACATGGTCTTAAAAAGAGTGAAGTTAGCATCACTAAACCTGCACTAAAAGAGCTTATACATAGTTTTACAAGAGAAGCAGGGGTTAGAAATCTTCGCCGTAAACTTGCAAATATGAGTAGAAAAACTGCAAGAGAATTACTAGAAGATAGTAGTAAAAACAAAGTAACCATAGGTGTTAAAAACCTAACAGATTACTTTGACAAAAGTGTGTTTGAGATAGAAAAAGCATCAAAAACTCCTGTGGTTGGTGTTGTAAATGGACTAGCTTGGACAGCAGTTGGTGGAGATGTTCTTAAAATCGAGAGTATTCGAATCAAGGGTAAAGGTCTTATGCAACTAACAGGTAGTCTAGGTGATGTTATGAAAGAGTCAGCTAGAATCGCTTTTAGTGTTGTAAAAACTCTGATAGACACTAAAAAACTAAAGATAGATGAATCAAATATACCATACTCAGTAAAAGAGAAAGAAGAAGGTGTAAAAGTTGATGCTAGTGAAGTTTACAAAAGATACGACTTGCACATCCATGTTCCAGATGGAGCAACACCAAAAGATGGACCTAGTGCTGGTATAGCAATGGTTAGTGTTATATCTTCAATCCTTAGTTCACAAAAAATTTATCCTGATATTGCAATGACTGGTGAAGTTTCACTTAGTGGAGATGTTCTACCTATAGGTGGACTAAGAGAAAAACTTATAGCTGCACATAAAGCTGGTATGAGAAAAGCTTTAATTCCTGCTAAAAACTATGAGAGAGATTTAGAAGATATACCTGATGAGGTAAAAGAAACTTTAGAGATAGTAGCTGTTAAAAGAGTTGAAGAGGTTCTTTCTTTAATCTTGATATAAAGTGTATCCTAAAGTAATAATTTGTATAATTTTATCAAATTATTATAAGGTCTTTTATGAAATTAGAAATTACAGATGGTGAGATAGGTGTTCGTCCACCAGTTGCTAAACCACATCCTGGTTTTTTACACGAGGTTGGTGAAGAAAGATTTAAAAAACTTGTGTATGAACACTATGAACTAATAGAAAAAAGTGATATAGCTTTTTTGTTTCCTATTCACGATGAAGATGACTTTGAAGATGCGAAGAGACATGCTTTTAATTTTCTTATTGAAGTAAGTGGTGGAGCTGATTATTTTACGCAAGATAGAGGAAAACATCAGATGGTTGGTCGCCATGCTCCTTTTCGTATCGATGAAGCTGGTCGTAAAAGTTGGTTAATCCTTTATGCACCACTTCTTGAAGCTTTAGTTGATGAGGGTATTACAGAAAAATACATTCAATCTTTTTGGGATTATTTAGATATATTTTCTATGTGGTTAGTAAATACTGAGAGTTAATATAAAATGAAAAATATTTTACTTGCTTGTATAACTATAATAACTACTGTTTTTATATCTATACATGAAGTAAAACATATTGGGTATAATGATGCCTCATCTTGTCAGATTTGTACACTTGCTAATAATCTTGTATCTTCTGATGCTGTAAATCATAATAGTTCATATGAGATATTTGTCTTTTTTTAAGCGATACCACATTGCCATGAACTTTTAAATTTTCACTTAAAAAAGTCAACAAACCATTCAAATGCTCCACCTAAAATATCCTAAAAATTAATTAACAAAAAAATAAAACTTAGGATAAATTATGAAATATATATTTATGCCATTGTTAGTGGCAACTTTTTTACAGGCATAAGGTGTGAAGTCTAGCATCACAACTACTTATGAATCACTTGATTTTAAAAACTCTATACAAAAAAATTGTGGAGAGAGATATTCAGTAGGAGCTATGGTTTCAAAAGATAGTTCAACATATGAATTGACTTTAGAAAGAACTATTACAGATACTAAAAAACCACCATTAAAAGAAAATCTATTAGTTTCAAAACTATATGCTAAATATAGTCATAAATTTGATAATGGTGTAACTATAAATCTAAATCATCTAAATGTTTTAAATGATAATATTGCACCAACAAGTCATGCTAAAACTTATGGAGCAGGGGTAGGGTATTTTTTTGATAAAAATAATTTTGTAAATTTTACTCAATATTACACAGATTTTAGAAAATTCAATGTTTATCAAAGTGATTTAAAATATATGCATAAAATCTATTTTGATAGTATTATGCTTAAAATTACAACTATTGCAAAATATATGAAATTGGATGATTATAAAAATAATCCATTTAGTAAAAATGCAGATAAAGATTATTTAACTGCTGGGATAAAACTACATGCTCACTATAAAGATTACCATTTTGGAGCTGGTGCATACTTTGGAGATAGAGTTTTTAGTGTTATGAAAGATGGTTTTAAACTTCAACACCATGCTATGGAATTTAAGAAAACTTATATGGCAGGTATTGGTAAAAATATATCTAATTTTGTAGTATCTTTAAGATATATCTACCAAGAAGCAACAGAATTACCAATGCAAAATAAAGATGTAAAAATTAACAATACAGTTCTTAGTGTTAAGTATAAGTTTTAGATATAATTGATTTATGTATTTAATTAAGCAAACTGAAATATTTTCTAAATGGTTATTAAAACTTAAAGATATAAAGGGTAAAGTAGCTGTTTTACGAAGAATTGATAGAATTAAAAAAGGTAATTTTGGAGATTATAAGTCTGTTGGTCTAAATGTAAGTGAACTTAGAATTACCGTAGGTGCTGGGTATAGGGTTTATTACACTAAAAAAGAAGATGAAATTATAATTTTACTTGTTGGTGGAGATAAATCAACTCAAAGTAAAGATATACTAAAAGCACAACAACTATGCAAGGAGTTAGAAGATGAGTAATGTAATAACATTTGATATTTCACAATATCTTGATTCTAAAGAGATGATAGCAGAGTATCTGTCTCAAGTCTTAGCAGGTGGAGATACAAACGAACTACTTGAAGCCATAGGTAACATAGCAAAAGCAAAAGGTATGAGCCAAATAGCAAAAGATACAGGACTTGGTAGGGAAAACCTTTACAAAACATTTCAAGATGGTGCTAAACCTAGGTTTGAGACTGTAATGAAAGTTCTTGATAGTTTTGGAGTAAAACTTCAAGCTAGTGCCTAATTAAAGTTAATTAATTCTCTTTTTCTATTTTTAAATACTGCACATTGTGTATAACCTACATCTTTAGCAAGTTTTACAATCTCTTTTTCATAAAGAGATACTTGCTCTGGTGTATGGGCATCTGAGCCGAAAGTTATGGGAATTTCTAGTTTAAAAGCCTCTTGTAAAAGTTCTTTTGATGGATAAGCTTCTTTTACAGGTTTTCGGTATCCTGCCATATTTATCTCTATAGTCATATCAGCTTTTTTTATCGCTAACAGAGCATCTTTTGCTATCTCAATTATGTTTTTATTTGGCATAAATTTGAAAACTTTTATAAGGTCTAAATGACCAACAATATCAAAAAGTTTACTCTCAGCCATCTCTTGTATGGTATCAAAATATTTTTGCCAAATCTCATCTATATCTTGACTTTCATAGTGACCTATAAACTCAGGATTATCAAATCCCCAGCCATCTATAAAATGGACACTTCCTATCAGATAATCAACATCAGCTTCTAAAACTCTTTTGTCCATATGATTTTTTAGATAATCAACTTCATAACCTAAAAGAATCTCTATCTTATCTTTGTACTTTTCTTTTACATCTAAAATACTTTTTTCATACTTTAGCATCTGTTCAAAATTCATACGGTATTTAGTATCAAAATCCATAGGTGCATGGTCTGAAATACCAAAATATTTAGTTTTTTTTAAAATAGCTTTCTCGATATATTCAGATAGTTCACCATCTGCATGGTTACATAGTGGGGTGTGATTATGTAGGTCAATTATCATGTTTTTCCATATTTATAGTAAATTTATGATATTATAGTGTCAAAAAATTAATTCTACCAATTAATAATGGAGATATTTATGACTCAAGATGAACTTGATGCTTTAATGGGTAATGATGTAGATACTCTTGATGAAGAGATAGCAGAAACAAAAGAAGAAGAAAAAGAAGTGGACGAAACTTCTATAGAAAGTCATGTACAAGATGGACAATTACCATTTCCAGCTACAAATGAAAACAAAATGGTACATCAACTTGATGATGTAACAAGAGAAAGTGAAGAAAAAGCAGGTGAGATTTTTGATATTATTGAAAATATATCAAATGAGCTTATGGAAAAAGAAGATAATCTAAATATTGCTTTAGAAGTGATAGATTCAAATATTGAACTTTTTAAAACTTTATGTGAAAAATTTCCTGATGTTGAAGCTTTTAAAACTCAATTAGAAAAAAATGAAAAAGCAAAAGAAGAGATAAATGTAGTAACAGAAGTTCTACAAAATAGTGGTGATGAGATAATGAATGTTATGGACATTATGCAATTCCAAGATATTCACCGTCAAAAAATTGAACGAGTTATCAATGCTATGCGTGCTTTATCTAAATATATGTCAACACTTTTCGAAGGTCAGATAGACGATGATAAAAGGGTAGCATCTGCTCAACACTTACATGGTGATGACAATGACGACTTAGCTTCTGAAGATGATATGGAAGCACTACTTGCACAGTTTGCTAACAAATAATCTATGAAAAAAGTAGAACTGTTATCCCCAGCTGGGACACTTGAAAAACTAAAAATTGCATTTGACTTTGGTGCAGATGCTGTTTATGGTGGAGTAAGTCATTTTTCTCTTCGCATCCGTAGTGGAAAAGAATTTTCTATGGAAGAGTTTAAAGAGGGTATCGACTATGCTCATGCAAGAGGTAAAAAAGTTTATGCCACTATAAATGGTTTCCCTTTTAACTCTCAACTAAATCTTTTACGAAAACATATAGTAGCTATGGCTGAACTAAAACCAGATGCTTTCATAGTTGCAACACCTGGTGTTTTAAAACTTTGTAATGATTTAGTTCCTGATATGCCATTGCATCTTTCAACTCAAGCAAATGTTATGAATGTTTTAGATGCTCAAATCTACCATGATATGGGTGCGACTAGAATTATAACTGCTCGTGAAATATCACTAAGAGATTTAAAAGAGATAAAAAAAGAGATACCTGAGCTAGAGCTTGAAGTTTTTGTTCATGGTTCTATGTGTTTCGCTTATAGTGGAAGATGCCTTATCTCAACTCTTCAAAGTGGTAGAGTTCCAAACCGTGGAAGTTGTGCGAATGATTGCCGTTTCTCTTATGAAATGTATGCAGCTAACCCTGAAACTGGAACTCTTTTTAAACTTGAAGAGGAAGAGGGTGTTGGTACTTACATCATGAATGCAAAAGACCTGAACCTAGCTTCACATATGCAAGAGATACTTGATAGTGGTGTGGTAGATAGTGTAAAGATAGAGGGTCGTACAAAAACAGCTTACTATGCAGCAACTACTGCTAAAGCTTATAGAATGGCTATAGATGATTATTATGATGATAAACTAGATAGTTCAAAGTATCAGTATGAATTGGAATCTTTACAAAACCGTGGTTATACAGATGCTTACTTAGTATCTCGCCCATTTGAAAAGCATGATACTCAAAGCTTAGATTTTACTATGCAACTTGGAACACATCAAGTTAGTGGTCAAGTAACTGAAAGTGGAACACATTTTTTATGTAAATACAAAACTTTACCAAATGATGAACTAGAAGTTGTAGCACCTCTTGGTAGTGATATAGCCATAGTAGATAATGAGATTGGTACTACTTATGAAAAAGATGGTAGAGTTTATATGAAGTTAAAACAGCTTGTAGCTGAAAACAAAAAAGTATGGGAAGAGGTTCATAGTGGTAATGTAAACCCTATAACTTTACCAACAAAACTACCAGCATATACATTTTTAAGAATTCCATCTCATCTTGATATGGGAACATACCCTAAAAACTAAATAATATTTTAATATGAACTATAAATTTATAGTTCATATTTATCTCTTTTCATAAATAACTTTAAATTATACTAATTATAATCTATCTTTAGGTAGAATTTTATAAAATTTATATTATGGATTATTATGTCTTCAAATACTTCAATAAAAGAAAAATATCCAGCAGGTGATTTTGCCGTTTGGATTATAATCTACATAGAACTTATAACCTTTGCAATGTTGTTTTTAGGTTATGCTTTTTCAAGACGAGCAGATGTAGAACTATTTAACCAATCTCAATTAATGCTAAATCAAACATCAGGTTTTATAAATACAATTATACTTATTACAAGTAGTTATTTTGTTGCAAAAGCTGTTGAAGTTGTTAAAAATATGGATGAAGACAACTATAAAGAGTTTAATAAAAAAGCTTCAAAATGGCTTATTTTTGCTTTAATGTGTGGAGCAACTTTCTTAATTGTAAAAATAACAGAGTTTTCACATATATTTGGAGAGGGTATAAATCTAAGTACAAACAAGTTTTTTATGTTTTATCTACTATTAACAGGTTTTCATTTTATGCATGTGATGCTAGGTTCAATTATACTTTTTAACATCTTTATGAAAACTAGAAAGTTTGGTTACACTCCTACGGATACTATAGGTATAGAATCAGGTGCATCTTATTGGCATATGGTTGATTTACTTTGGATAGTTTTATTTCCATTGATTTATATTATAAGGTAGATTATGAAAAAAAATTTAGAAATTATTTGGATTATATTAATTATCCTTACTGTTTTTGCTTATCTACTTGGATACTTAAACTACATAGATTCAGCACTTGTAGGAATATTACTTCTAACTACCTTTATAAAAGGTGCATTAGTTATTGAGCATTTTATGGGTTTAAAGGATGTTGAGTTAAAGTATAGAATTGTTCCTACTGTTTGGTTAGGTTTTGTTTTATCGGCTATCTCTTTTGCATACTATTTCTAATGATTAGTTAAAAAATAAAAGGGATAATCCTTTTAGTTTGTTTTTTATAATCTTTATATTTTGAAGAGTAATTAACCCAAAGACTCTCTTCATAAAAAAGTTTTATTATAAGAGTTATAACTAAAGCAAGATACAAAATAAACTCATAAAAACTAAAGTATAAAACCAATATACCTAACATCATAGTTAAAACAGATAGGTACATAGGATGGCGAATATATTTATAGATACCATTAGTTACTAATTCACAATGCTCTTTAATATCTGGACGGATATTAAAGTTACCAACTCTATGTTCTTTAATTGCCAATACACCTACCATAGCACCAACTATTAAAAAAAAGATACCTATAAACTTGTTAGATGTAGCTTCACCATAAGATAAACTCATCAAAAAAATGATAAGAAACTGTAAAAATACTAAAATTTTACTTTGCATAATTCATACTTTTTTATGAGTTTATCACTATTTTATAAAATTTAGTTTATAAAAAAATGTTATAATTTTTTATGAAAAAAATAACAATAATATTTATCTTACTTATTTTGAACTTTAGTATAGCATCTGCTTCAAATAAACTACAAGATGAAACATCACCTTACCTACTGCAACATAAAGATAATCCAGTAGATTGGTATCCATGGAGTGATGAAGCATTTAAAAAAGCTAAAAAAGAAAATAAACTTATCTTTTTATCTATAGGTTATAGCACTTGTCATTGGTGTCATGTTATGGCAGAAGAGAGTTTTGAAGATGAAAAAGTAGCAAAACTTCTTAATGATAATTTTATTAGCATCAAAGTTGATAGAGAACAGTTCCCACATATAGATAAATATTATCAAAAAGTTTACAATGTTATGAATAACAAAGGTGGAGGTTGGCCACTTACAATTATGCTAACTTCAGATATGAAACCATTTTTTGCAGGTACTTATGTTCCAAAAGATTCAGGCTACGGTTCACTTGGTCTTATCAATCTTATAAAGTCAACAAAAACTATATCACCTCAAAAACTAATTCATATAGGAGAAAATGTTTTAAGTAAAATTAAAAAATATGAAAATTTTATAGCTCCAAAAACTACTATAGATTTAACATTGGCAGACAAAACAATAAAAGAGTTTAAATCGTACTATGATTTTAAAAATAAAGGATTTTCAAAAAGACCAAAATTTCCACATGCTACAAGTATAGATTTACTTTTAAAACTGTATGAAATTACAGGAGATAAAGATGCTTATACTATGGCAATAGATAGTTTAGATGCTATGGCAAAAGGTGGAATATATGACCAAATAGAAGGTGCTTTTTATAGATATACAGTAGATGAAGAATACCAAACTCCACACTTTGAAAAGATGCTATACACAAATGCAGAGCTTATACAAAGCTATACTTTAGCATATAAACTTACTAAAAAAATACTCTATAAAAAAGTTATACAAGAAACAATATTTCAAATGGATAAAAGGTTTCAAAAAAACAAACTTTATATGAGTGCAAGTAATGCAGATAGTAAAAATTTTAACCATAAAAATGAGGAGGGATTTTATTTTTTATATGATTATGATGAAACAGTAGAGTTCTTAGAACAAAATCAACTAAACCAAACAAGTATAGATAAAACACTTAATTATCTAGGTATAGTAGAAGATGGAAATTTTGATTCTGAATTTAGTAATCCACATATAACAAGTGATAAGAAACCAAAAGATTTAGAAAAAGTTAAAAAATTATTACGAAAAATGAGGGAGAGAAGAGAATATCCATTTATAGATAACAAGATAAACACAGCTTGGAATAGTCTTTATATAAAAGCTAAATTTGAAGCAAGTGTAGTAGATAACGATTATATAAATGAAGCTGAAAACTCTTTAGACAACTTGTTGAAGCTTCTTTATGTAGATGGAGTTTTATATCATCAAACAATCGCTAAAAACCAACCTAAACAAAAAGCTTTACTAGAAGATTATGCTTTTTTAACAAGTTGTTTATTTGAAGCTTATCAAGTAACTTTAAAAGAAAAATATTTTAAACTTTATAAAGAATTACTAAATAAAAGTATAAATATTTTTTATAAAAATGGAAAATGGAGAGATTCAGATGATAGTTTTGTAACTTATGCAAATATATCTGAGAGTGCTTATGCTAATCCACTAGCACAAAATATTATAAATATTTTAAAGTATTCAGTAGTAGAATCTGACTTTAAAAAATATACCATAGCCAAAAAGACAATCTCAAATTTAGCATACCAAATAACTAAAAATCCATCATACCATCCAACGGCTACTTTAGCATCTCTTATGTTAAGTATAGAACCAGTATTTGTAAAGTCAAATGAAAATAATTTAAAAGATATAAATATAGATAAAATTAATTATCCGTTTATATATAGATATAAAACCAATACAAAAGAATATTTGGCCTGTAAAATGAGTAGTTGTTTTAGTTATGATTTAGATTTTTTAGTTGTTAAAAAAGATATAGAAACTTTATTAAAATAAAATTTCTAATTTTATATGATTTATGTAAAAGTGAAGTTATGCTCCACTTTTACTAAATGATTTAATCTAATCCCATCTTAGCAGGATTTAAAATATTGTTAGGGTCAAATGCTTTTTTGATAGATTTAAAAAGATTCATCTCTTCATCTGTAAAAGCCATACTCATATATGGTGCTTTTGCAAGACCGATTCCATGCTCACCACTAAGAGTTCCACCTAAATCTATCGTAGCTTGAAAAACCTCTTCTATAGCTTTGTAAGCTATTTTTACTTGCTCTGCATCATTGCCATCAACCATAACATTTGTATGAACATTACCATCTCCAGTATGCCCAAAACATGGGATGTTTATCTGGTATTTGTCAGCTATAGCGTAAAACTTTTCTAGTAGTTGTGGTAAAACTGCACGAGGTACTGTTACATCTTCATTTAGTTTTTTACTTCCATAAACACTTAGAGCAGGGGATGCATTTCTTCTAGCAAACCAAATATCAGCTGCTTCTTTTTCATCTTTTGCTATCTTAAACTCACTACAACCATTTTCAAAAAATACTTTTTCGATTTGAGAAAGTTGAAAAGCTAAATCATCTTCCATATTTCCATCAACATCAGTTACAAGCAATGCACCAGCATCT
>Ga0256827_10001379_pt1 | contig 15503 bp, 14 predicted proteins | sample CV84metaG_FD_185977 | JGI IMG/M metagenome (GOLD analysis project Ga0256827, IMG submission 185977) | Hydrothermal vent microbial communities from East Pacific Rise, Pacific Ocean - CV84 | ecosystem: Environmental > Aquatic > Marine > Hydrothermal vents | place: Pacific Ocean: East Pacific Rise... | reverse complement strand
TTCCAAGAAGTTTAGAATTACCCAAAGATTTTAAGCGATTAATCTCTTCTATCATAGAAAGGGTTATCTCTTTTGACTCTCTAAAATCTTCGCTGATGCTTCCTTGGGTTATCTCATAGAGCTTTTTTTCAACAAGATTCATTATCTCATCTGGTGGGAGGTCATCTTCGATGGTTACTTTTTTAATTGTTGTTGCCAAGGTTGCCAAAGCCCGTTTGGTAGAACGGGCTTTTATCTCACCAATATAGGCATCGGTATTAGAGATAGCATTGGCTGCCAAAATATCAAGCATACCAACCTCATCATAGTTATTACCACTATTAAGCTTTGTTTTTAGAAACTCTTCATCTATAGGTTTATCTTCACGAGTTAACTCCTCCATAGCAACAAATAGATGTTGATGAAAAGGAAAATAGAAATCATTTTGATTTAATTTAGAAGCAATCTCTTCAAAAATCTGTGGGTCAAAAATAATCGCAGAGAGAACAGCCCTCTCAATATTTAGATTATACATATTTTCACTCATATTTTATCCCCTTTATAAACTATTTATTCTGTTCAGCAAACGCTTCAACTTCACTTACAAATCTATCAACTAACTGATTCTCTGGTAGTTTTGCCACCACCTCTCCTTTGACCATTACAAGCCCCGAACCCTTTCCAAAGGCAATTGCTACATCTGCATGTTTTGCTTCTCCAATAGCATTAACAACACATCCCATTACACTTACATCCATAGGTGTTTTAATATGAGCTGTTCGTTTTTCAACCTCTGCAACAGCAGAGACCAAATCTGCCTCTATTCTTCCACAAGTTGGACAAGAGATAATATTCAAACCATCTTTAACTCGTCCAGAGTCCTTTAAAATGGCTTTTCCAACCTTTATCTCCTCTTCTAGTTCTCCTGTAATTGAGATACGCATCGTATCGCCAATACCATCTAAAAGCAAAGCACCTAAACCAATAGATGATTTAATGGTTGCATGAAAAATAGTTCCAGCTTCTGTTACCCCTAAATGGAAAGGGTAGTGGTTTTTTGGTCGTAACATTCTATAGGCATCAACAGTTCTATCAACATCTGAAGCCTTTAGAGATACTTTAATATCGGTAAAGCCTAAATCTTCTAAAAATTTAATATTATACTCTGCACTTGCCACCATGCCCTTGGCTGTTGCTCCATATCTATCATCAAACTCTTTCTCTAAACTTCCTGCATTAACCCCAATACGAATTGGTAATTTACGCTCTTGACAAGCCTTTACAATCTCTTTAATACGGTTTTTTTCTCCAATATTACCAGGGTTAAATCTAATACAATCAACCCATTTTGCCGCCTCTAAAGCCAATTTATAATTAAAATGGATATCTGCAATAATGGGCAAAGAGACCTGCTCTTTTATCGCTTTTAATGCCAAAGCATCTTCCATTTTAGGGGTAGCCACACGAACCATATCTGCTCCTGCAAAGTGCAAACGGTTAATCTGTTCTACTGTTTCAGCTACATTATGTGTATCAGAATAGGTCATAGATTGAACAGAGATAGGAGCATCGCCACCAACAGCAACATCGCCCACATAGATTTTTTTGGTTGGAATTCTTTCTTTCATATTTCTTCTTTTGATTGTATTTTTTAAGCCTTTCGGCGTAGGTTCTATTTATGCCATATTTTGTTAATGGTGCGTTGAAAACAGCACCCACAGATTTTAAAATTTAAAAATTGGCAAGAGAGTAGCTGATTTATCAATTGAATTTTACCAAAATAAAAAACATTTTATGTTAAATTTTTTAAGAAAACTCTACAGGATCCATATCTATCTCGATGGCTGGATTATTAACATAATGCAAAGCCCGTAATAGTGTACTTCGTTTCTCTGAACGTAATAAAATATTAAATCTAAACTTATTTGCGATCCTCTCAATAGGAGCTTTTCCATGCCCGACTATCTCAACTTCCTTAAACTCTTTAAGCTTTGTAACAATATCAAGTGTTACCTTAGAAGCCTTATCCTCTTTTAAATGAGAAATTAAAATACGAGCCAAACTTCGAAATGGAGGATACATATCTTCTACAAAAAACATCTCATCTTTTAGAAATGCCTCATAATTATTTAGATATAGTTCAAAAAAATCTTGATTAGCAGATTGAATAATCACATCAGCACTTTTTGCTCTACCAGAACGCCCTGCAATCTGAATCAAAAGACTCATTGCACGCTCTCTTGCACGATAATCACTTATCCCTAAAAGATAATCTATTCCTAAAATAATACTAAGTGTAATATTGGCATAATCGTGCCCTTTACTTAACATTTGTGTGCCTAAAAGAAGATGACTCTCTTTGGCTTCAAAGCGTTTTAGAGCCTTTTTTAGTTTAGATGGAGTAGTAATACTATCTCGGTCAAACTGCTCGACTACCATATCGGGAATAGAGTGTTCTATCATCTCTTTTGCCTCAACTGTTCCCATACGTTGACTTGTTAATGGTGTATGACCACAATGGGTACAAGTCTCTCTAATTGCTTCCGTATAGTTACAATAGTGACACTTTAAGTGTCGAACATTACGATGTAGAGCCATTCCAACAGAACAGAACGGACAAAGATGGGTAACCCCACATTTTTGGCAATATAAATATTTAAAGTTTCCACGAGTAGGAACAAAAAGTAAAGACTGTTCATCTGTTTTAAAATTATAATTAAGCCTCTTTATCATAGCATTAGTCAGTGTTGTACCTTCAACAAAAAAGTATCGTTTTTTAGTTTGAATAAAAGGCTTAGAGAGTCTAATTACATCATACTTATAATATGAAGCAAGACTTGGAGTTGCTGATGCTAAAACTACTTTAGCCCCAATTTTATTCCCAATATAAACAGCCATGTCACGAGCATGATAACGTGGTTTCATCATAGATTTATAGCTATCATCATGCTCCTCATCAACAATAATTAAACCAATATCTTTCAGTGGAGTAAAAAGAGCAGACCTAGCCCCTGCAACAATATCAATCTCATCTGAATATATAGCATTTAAATATCTATCTTTTTGATTTTTTGTCAATTTAGAGTGCCACATAACCACACGATTACCAAAATATTTTTCAAGCCTATTTTGCATTTGGGGAGTTAGAGAGATTTCAGGAATTAAAAATATTGCTCTTTTACCCTCTTTAATCGTTTTTGCCATTAATGATATAAATATCTCTGTCTTCCCTGAGCCTGTTACTCCAAAAAGTAGAGATCTATCTTTTGTTAAAATCTCTTGATAAGCCTTCTCTTGGTCAGAGGAGAGCTTTGGCAACTCGTAGGGTGCGTTTCCCAACGCACCATTTAATGATTCCTTTTTTTCTGATATTTCTTCTAATTTAACATCTTGGTGCGTTGGCAATCGCCTACGAGGAATAAATAGTCCCAATGCTTCACCTAATGATGAAAAGTAATAGGTTGAAATAAATTTAGCTATCTCTATTTGGGTAGAGCTATAATAGCTATCTTTAATAGTAGAAATTTCAAAAGTTTTAAAATCTTCAGGTTTCTCAACCTCTTTAAGTACCATTGCTAATTTTATTTTAGAGTGAACAGGCACAGTTACAAGCTGTCCAATTTTTATAGATTCATCAAAATGATAGGTAAGTATAGGAGCAGAAGATTTAAGAAGAGTAATTTGATAGTAGTAGATAATAGTCCCCTCAATTAAAAATTAAAGGGATTATAACATAGTTAGAGTTACTCTGCTGTAACACCCAACATAGAACATTTCCCAGAGCTTACATCAGCTTCATGACATAAAAATCGTCCACTGTTCAATTGGAAACGAATAGTATCACTATTTCCATTACAGACATTACTTAAACAGAAATATGTATTATTGTTATCAACATATCTCCAATGATATTTTTCACTCTCTGAAACAATTGGATACTCTAATACTTTCTCTTGATTTCCATTTTTATCTGGACTAAACATATCAAAAACATTAGTTGAATCACCAACAGCTGTAATAGGAGTAAAATCTCCACGAAGTATTCTCTTCTGTCTCTCTATACTTAAAGCATTACGTATAGAGCTAAGAATAGTTGCTCCTTTTGTAATCTCTGCATCATCACGTGTAGCAGCCAATCGTGGTATAGCTACTCCTGCTAAAATTCCAATCACAACTATAACAAACAGTAATTCTATCATGGTAAAAGCTTTTTTAAATTTTATAGTTTGCATATTATATATCCTTATAAATTATTTTAATATTGAATCAATCTCCCCCGTACAACCAATGGATAATCTTTTTCACGAATAAAGAGCTGAACCATTTTACAAATTCTATCAGAGGTAGAGACAGAGAAAATTGTCTTTAGAAACTCTGTTGTACCTGTACTATCTAAATCTACAACTATACAGGCTTCATCTTCACCAATTTTTACTTTTGCACTTTTATTAGAGATATCAACACCTACTCTATCCTGCTTTTTCAAACTTTTTAAAATAGAAGACATCTTAGTTAAATCATCTTCTGAATCACCATTAGCTATAATATAGGTTGAAATTTCAGTCATTATACCTACAATATATTCACTATTTTTTACAATCAAAGCATCATCTCTAGTTGCCGATAGTTTGGGAAGAGCCACAGATAGTAATATCGAAATAATAACTATAACAAAAATAAGTTCAATCATTGTAAATGCTTTTTTCATATAATATTCTTCTATTTTTTTATTTTTAAAATCAATACTTTTGAACTTAAAAATAAAAAAATAGTACCTTATCAAAAAGATAAAGCACTATTTTAAATATTAAAATTTAACTGATTGTCCACCAAGAGAGTAAGAGTGAAAGAAACCTTTATCATTTAATGCATTTGCAGCATTTTCAGCAACTTTATGAGCAGCAGCATCATCAGTAGCATCTTTTGGTTCAATAGTAAATCCTGTTGAAGTTGAGTTAATATCAAACGCCATAACTGGTCCACCATCACATAAATACTTAACAACCGCTGAACCTGTATCATTCATTGTTTGAGTAATATCATCAAATCCATTAAGTTTATTAGTTGCAGTTGCTACAGGAAAGTTTGTCATATCTCCAACAGTTTTTAATGCACCCTGAGAAGTATAATATGCTGTTACCTGAGACATAAATGCAGAAGCACCGTCCATACATGTAGCTACTTTAGCATCATCTCTAGTTGCTGCTAATCTAGGAATAGCAACTGCTGCTAAAATACCAATAATAACGATTACAAAGATCAATTCGATCATTGTAAAACCTTTTTTCATTTGAACATTGTTTGTATTTGTCATAAATACTCCTTGAATATTTTATAGTTCTTTTTCTTTGTTTTTATGAACTAAGAGAATTATAAAACAAAAAATTAAATAAATAACTTAATTTATTTAATTTTTTTAAAAAAACTTTAATATTCTAAAATGTCACTCTATTTATTTAGAGAGTTTTCAACCATAAATGTTCTAATCTGTTCCTCATTATCAAAATTTTTCTTCATAGCCTTTAAGTATAGTTGGAGTATCTTTGTTGGTTCACTATCCCTATCTGAAACCACGTTATTATCAAAGAGATCTTGTTTAATATATTGAGCAAAAGCGTCATCTAGCTCAACATCAAATCTCCTTCCTGCAACGCTAAAAACAACCTTTTCCATAAAAACTCCTTTATATTTCATAACGATTATAGCAATTATTACATAATTTAATGTATAATTAATAGATATAATGTATCATTTAATATCATTAAAAAGGAGAACTCTTGACTTTACTAGATAAATTACTACAGAAAATTGAATATATTTTAAAGAGAAAGCAAGAGCTTGAAATTGAAAATATAAGGCTAAAAGAGGAGATTCGTATACTTAAACATAACGAAGAAATACGATTAACTTTAAAGAAAGAACAAGAGAATAATATTCAAGAACTTGCCTCAAAATTAGAAAAGCTCCTCTCTGCATAAAAGAGATTCATGCCAACATTTAAACTATCAACCCCATACCAACCTTCTGGTGACCAACCCTCTGCTATTAAAACTCTTGTTAAATCCATAGAATCAGGAAACCGTTATCAGACTCTTTTAGGTGTTACAGGTTCAGGAAAAACCTATACTATGGCAAAAGTTATAGAGGCAACTCAAAAGCCTACACTTATTATGACACATAACAAAACCTTAGCAGCACAACTCTACTCTGAATTTAAATCTTTTTTTCCTAATAATCATATAGAATATTTTATCAGCTACTATGACTACTATCAACCAGAAGCTTATATTCCACGCCAAGACCTATTTATAGAAAAAGACTCCTCTATTAATGAAGAGCTAGAAAGACTACGGCTTTCAACTACAGCATCTCTACTTAGCCATAAAGATGTAATTGTTATTGCTTCTGTCTCTGCAAACTATGGTTTAGGAAGCCCAGAAGATTATAAGAGCATTGTTCAAAAACTTATTGTAGGAGAAGAGTATGCACAAAAAGCCCTACTTCTTAAATTGGTAGAGATGGGATATAAACGTAACGATGACTATTTTGACCGTGGTGACTTTAGAGTCAATGGTGAAGTGATAGATATTTACCCTGCCTATAATGAAGAGTTTGCCATAAGAGTAGAATTTTTTGCAGATGAGATAGAGGATATTTATACATTTAATACCCTAACAGGTGAAAAGATAGAACACTTTAAAGAGGCAACTGTCTACTCTGCTAATCAATTTATTGTCTCTCAAGAGAAACTTGCCCTTGCAGTTAAAACAATAGAGACAGAACTAGGAGAACGTCTTAACTATTATCAAAAAGAGAATCGTATATTAGAGTATAATCGACTGAAACAGCGTGTAGAGTTTGACTTAGAGATGATAGAGGCAACAGGAATGTGTAAAGGAATCGAAAACTACTCTCGTCATCTTACTCAAAAGGCAGAGGGAGAGACTCCTTTTACTATGATGGACTACTTTGAAGCTATGCACAATGACTATTTGGTTATTGTTGATGAGTCCCATGTCTCTCTTTCACAATTTAGAGGTATGTATGCAGGAGATAGAAGCCGTAAAGAGGTCTTGGTAGAACATGGGTTCAGATTACCTTCAGCCCTTGATAATCGCCCTTTAATGTTTGATGAATATATCAATAAACCTCCTCATTTTCTTTTTGTATCTGCCACACCAAAAGAGCTAGAGATTGAACTATCTTCAGTAGTAGCTGAACAAGTTGTACGCCCAACAGGTCTACTTGACCCACCTATAGAGGTAATATCGAGTACATATCAAGTTGAAAATCTATTTGATAGAATGAAACCTGTTATCGAAAAAGGTGAAAGAGTACTAATAACGGTTTTAACTAAAAAGATGGCAGAAGAGTTAACAAACTATTATAATGACTTAGGACTAAAAGCAAGATATATGCACTCTGACTTAGATGCAATTGAGAGAAACCAAGTTATTAGATCTCTACGTTTAGGAGAATTTGACATTTTGATTGGAATCAATCTACTACGAGAAGGTCTTGATTTACCTGAAGTTAGCTTGGTTGCTATTTTAGATGCCGATAAAGAGGGATTTTTACGCTCTACCACTTCGCTTATTCAGACAGCAGGACGAGGAGCAAGAAATGTTAATGGTCAAGTATTAATGTATGCCAATAAAATTACAAAATCTATGCAAGAGACCATTGACTTAACTCAACAACGTAGAGCTAAACAGATAGCTTATAATAAGAAGCATAATATTACTCCTACAACAACTCTGCGCCAACTAGATACAGATTTAAAGGTTGAAGATAGTGGAGAGTTATATAATAAACGTAGTAAAATAGATAAAATGCCAAAAGCTGAACGCCAAAATATCATAAAAGAACTAAAAGCAAAAATGCTAGAAGCATCTAAGAAATTAGAGTTTGAAGAGGCGGCAAGACTTCGTGATCAAATCGCTAAAATTAAAAAATTGTAATATGCTATAATTCCAAAAAAATATATTAGGGTAAAAGATGAGCATAGATTTAACCTCCCCAGACCTCTATTTTAACCGTGAACTCTCATGGTTAAAGTTTAACACTCGTGTCCTTGCACAAGCAAAAAATAAATCACTCCCACCCTTAGAACGTATGAAGTTTTTAGCCATTTATGGTACAAATCTTGATGAGTTCTATATGATTCGTGTAGCAGGACTAAAAGCTCTTCTTAAAGCAAGAGTTCAAGAGACTGCTATTGATAAACTAACACCAACAGAACAGTTAAAGACCATTCATAAAACCATTCATAAAGAGCAAAAGACAGTGGAGTCATCTTTTCAAAAAATCATGACAGAACTCAAAGAGCATGAGGTATATATTAAAAATTATGAAGAACTTTCAGAAAAAGAGAAATCAATTATTAAAACTGAGTTCTTTGAACAAATTTATCCTGTAATTATGCCCATTGCAATAGATGCAATGCACCCATTCCCACACCTTAACAATTTAAGCTTTGCATTGGCACTTAAACTTAAAGATTCAAAGGGTAATATTAAACATGGACTTATTAGAATTCCTCGTATATTACCACGATTTCTACAAGTAGAACACTGTTATATACCAATTGAGTCTGTTGTTGACCACTTCTCTTGTGAACTCTTTCAAGGTCTAAGCAAAATCACATCTATACCTTTTAGAGTAACAAGAAATGCTGATTTAGAGATTGAAGAGGAGGAGGCAGATGACTTTATTGAGATTATGGAAGAGGGGTTACGCTCTAGGAATAGAGGCGTACTTATTCGACTAGAACTTATGGAAGGTGCAGATGAGACTCTGCTTAAGTTTTTAAAAACACACCTAAAACTTGACCCTTTAGATATATACTACTACAATATGCCATTAAATCTTGGAACTCTTTGGAGTATTGTAACAGAAGAGAAATTAGCCTACTTAACTTTACCAAACTACAGCCCAAAGATACTTCCTCCATTTGATGAAGATAATGATATATTTAAAACCATTGAGAAGCAAGATGTTCTACTATATCATCCATATGAGAGCTTTGACCCTATTGTAAATTTTATTCAAGAGGCAGCAAAAGATCCAAATACACTATCTATGAGAATGACTCTATATCGTGTAGGAAAAAACTCACCTATTGTCAAATCTCTTATCAAAGCTGCAAAAGCTGGAAAACAGGTTACTGTTTTGGTTGAACTAAAAGCACGTTTTGATGAAGAGACCAATCTTCATTGGGCAAGAAAGTTAGAAGAGTCAGGGGCTCATGTTATCTATGGAATAAAAGGGTTAAAAGTTCATGCAAAGGTAGCACAAGTAACCAAGAGAAAAGGTAAAAAACTTCAAGCTTATATCCATTTAGGAACAGGAAACTACAATCCTAGTACCTCTAGAATATATACCGATATGAGTTACTTTACATCTAAAACAGAGTTTAATAATGACGTAACAAAATTTTTTCACTTTATTACAGGCTTCTCTGACCACAGTGAATTAAAAACATTAACTCTCTCTCCAGAGCATATTAAACCAAAACTAATAAAGATGATAGAGCATGAAGCGAGTCAAAAAGAGAAGGGGCTAATTATATTAAAAGCAAACTCATTGGTTGACCCAGATATTATTCAGTCTCTATATCGAGCCTCTATCAAAGGATGTAAAGTAGAGCTAATTATTCGTGGTATCTGTACTCTTAAACCAGGACTAAAAGGGATTAGTGAAAATATCTCTGTTCACTCTATCATAGGAAAGTATCTAGAGCATCCAAGAATCTACTATTTTAAACATGATGAAAATAGATGCTATATCTCTTCTGCTGATTTAATGCCACGTAATCTTATACGTAGAATTGAGATATTAACACCAATTACCGAAACAGCATTGGTGCAAAAGATAAAACAGATTCTCTCTCTGCAACTACAAGACAATGTTTTACGTTGGAAGCTTAAAAGTTCAGGTGAATATAAACATGTAAAGCAAAATAATGATAAAGTTATTAACAATCATGAAATTTTAGAAGAGTATATTACTAAAATACATAATCAAAGTAAAAAAGAGACACCAGCTTATGTTAGACAACTGGCAAAAAAAGTCTTAAAGGATTAAAGATGTTAATTAAATACAAAGAGTGGACTCCAACCCTTAAAAAAGGTGCTTGGATAGCAGAGGGAGCAACTGTTGTTGGTAGAACCACTATTGGAGAAGACTCCTCTATATGGTTTGGAACTGTTGTACGCGGAGATGTACACCACATTACAATAGGAGATAGAACCAGTATTCAAGATCTATCTATGGTACATATAACACACCATAAAAAAGAGGATATGAGCGATGGAAATCCAACAGTAATTGGAAATGATGTTACTGTAGGTCACAGAGTTATGCTACATGGCTGTACTATTGAAGATGCTTGTTTAATTGGAATGTCCGCTACTATTTTAGATGGTGCAGTTATAGGAAAAGAGTCTATTGTGGGAGCAAGCTCTTTAGTAACAAAAAATAAAGTCTTTCCACCAAGAAGCCTAATTATGGGTAGTCCTGCTAAATGGATACGAGAACTTACCGATGCAGAAGTGGCAGAACTTTATGCTTCAGCAGAGCGTTATGTAAAGTTTAAAGATAGCTATCTATAATTAGTTAACAACTTTTCTTCACAAAGTTATGTTAGAATTCAAGAAAAAAGGATTCTATTATGACAAAAAAAGAGGTTTTTATACTTCTCTCTATACTTCTACTAAGCAGTGGTTGTGTTAAGAGAGAAGAAGCCACACAGATACAAATTCCTGATACTCCAATATATAATCCCTCTCAAGAGGTCATTACACCTTCTTATACTCCTATAGTAATAGAAAACAACTCTCCGTTTAACTCTATTGATATTGCACCAATTGTAGTTGAAAACACCATTCCAGTAAATACAATTCCAGAGTACAACATTCCTAGAAGTAGATACCTTGGAGGTGCTTATCGTAATAACTATAAACTTAAACAGTTTATCAATATGATGGTATCAAAATATAACTATGATAGATATACCCTTAACAGCATATTTTCAACTGTTAGCCGAGATACAGAAGCACTCAGAAAGTATAATGTTTTTAAAACAGCCAAGCCTACCTATACAAAAGCAACAAAAGTAGGCTCATGGGATAAATATAGATCAAACTTTTTAACACCATCACGTATTAATAAAGGTGTTGCATTTTGGAGAGAAAATCTACAAACCCTTAACCAAGCAGCACAAACATATGGTGTTGCACCAGAATATATTATTGGTATTATTGGAGTAGAGACTAACTTTGGAAGTTATACAGGAAAGCACTCAGTTATGGATGCATTGACTACATTGGCTATTGAGTTTAAAAAACGTGCTAAGTTTTTTAAAGGAGAACTAGAGAGTTATCTATTAATGATTAGAGATGAAAAACTTGATCCACAACGAATAAAAGGATCTTATGCGGGTGCGTTTGGATTGGCGCAATTTATGCCTACAGCCTTTAGACAACATGCTGTTGATTTTAATAGAGATGGACATATTAATCTATTTGATAAAGCAGATGCAATTGGAAGTATTGCAAAATACTTTAAAGAGAGAGGAAAATGGAATAACAGAATACCTGTAGCAATGAAAACATACTATAATAAAAAAAGATTCTATGGTTTAACAACAGGTTTTAAAACAAGCTACTCTCAACGACATCTTCTCTCTTTAGGAATGAGACCCAGCTCTAACTTTTATGGTTATAGAGGAGATGTATCATTAATTAAGCTAAGCAAATATAGTCGTGATGAGCTATGGTGGGGTACAGATAATTTCTATGCAATTACAAGATATAATCCTAAAGACCACTATGCCATGGCTGTACACCAACTGGCACAGGCTGTCAAAAAAGTATACTATGGTCGTTAGATTTTATCATATTTTAAAGTATTAGCTTTTTTATAATAGTCCCAAGCTGTCTGCATATTTTTCTCTAAGGTAGCTAAATATGCCAAATAACGATAACTCTCTGCTTCTAATAGATTGGCTTCTTTAGACTCTATCTCTTTTGACTTTTTACAAAAAGAGATTGCTTCAAAAACTTTTATCTCTGCCTCTAAAAAATTTTTAGATACAGAGAAATTTAAAGATGCCAATCGATTCAACTCTTTAGCAATCTGTAGGTTATAAACTAGAGGAGTCTCTCTATTCATCTCTTTATAAGACAAGATAACATCTTTATATCGCTGTTTAGCTAAATCTAAATTACCTTTCTTCGCCTCTAAACCTGCAAATAGGGATCCCATATTAACTATCTCTGCTCTATACTTCTTAGAGTTCTTTCTATAAATTTCTAAAGCATTATTATAATAACGATTTGCTCTATCAAAATCTTCACTAGCTATCTCAACCTTACCTAAAGCAGAAAAAGAGAGAGCTTCATACTTTAAAGGTAATCTCTTCGTAAGAGCCATCCCTTTTTGATAAGATTTATTAGCTAATGCTATCTTATGAGTTTTCAAATAACTTTTACCTAAACTATTTAATGTTTTATAATAGAGTAGTTGATATTTCTTTGGCTCTCTTTCCGCCAACTTCTTATAAAAAGCCTCTGCCTCTTTTCGTAACTCAATAGAAACATCAACCTCTTTTTTATCATTAGCATAAAAATTAGCCAAAAAATTTAATGCCCATGCCAATGAGGCTTCGTTAATAGGTTCACCATTAGATGCTTGTTTTCTAAACTCTTTAAGAAGAGTCTTATAAAGTCCTTCAGCTTTAGTTAATGCACTGTCAATAGGAAATGTTTGATTTAAATCTTTATTTACTTTTGCAACTTTTGTTAAACTCCAAGCTTCACTAAAGCCATATTTTAATAAATCCTCTTTGGCTAGTCCACTACTAAGCTTTAAAATTTCACGATAAGACTCTTTTGCACTAATAGGTTGATTAATATCTTCATATAGTTTAGATTGATTCATTAAAGTTACAAGTAAATCATCCTTATTAGTTATATTCTTATCCTTACTTAATGCCTTATCATAGCACTTTAGAGCCAATGAGATATTACTATCTTTAATAAAACTTTCTGCATACCCATTTAATTCTTTAACAGAAGCATTGAAATCTTTACTCAAATTTCCATCTTTTAAAACAAACTTGATTCCACTCTTGCCATTAAATTTTTCTACTAAATTTTTACTACTATATTTAGCTTTTTCCTCTTCTGAAACCAAAGAGGAGATAACAGAAGTGGTAACTTCCATCATCTGCATAACAGGGTCAGGAATTGAATTATTTTGATCTGAAAAAACATCTTTTAAGGCTTTTAATTTTTCAATATCAATCTCAACCTCTTCTACTACAAGCTTATCACTATTTATTTTTTTAATAGAAACTCTATTTTCATTAAAAGAGCTAAAAATTAGATTTTTTTCATAAAGTGAAAAAAGCAACCAACCAATCAATGAAAAAGAGATAAGTAGACCCAATACAATCCATACTGTTTTATCATTTTTCTCTTTCTCAACCTTTGCCAGAAATACAAAATTAAACTCTGAATAAAAATGAGAATCTTTTAATAGTTTTCGTGCCTCATCCAGTAGTTCTTTATCTTTATGTTTCATAACAACAATGGTCTTCTTTGTACCAATTTTGGCTTGAAAATCAAAACCGTATAGATTGTTACTATTTAAAATTTTTATCATATCCCAAACATATTGATTAACTTGTACACTAACGGCATGAATATTTGCTCCATGCTCCATACCCCCATGATAATTCACATCGGTAGGTTCATAGGTATTAATTTTTTTACTCAAAAGTCTGTTCCTTATATTATTAAACTAAAAAGACATAATATAAAAATAAACTTAAAGTTTTAAAGTAAAAAAATAGATTATGATATTATTAATGAGTAATAGCAAGATTTTTATATATTATACGATAATCAATAAGAGAAAAATAAAAAATCACAATAAAAGAGTAAAATAAAAATGAATGATTTAAATATTATTTTAGGTCAAGGATTAGGTCTTATTAAATTTGGAATGAGTCAAAATGAAGTTTTGACTCTTCTTGGAAAAGCTGATAAAGAATATAATTGTAGATGTATTAAAGACAAAAAAAGAGCTTTAAAAAAGTTTCCTGAATTTTATCAATATACAGAAGATGAAAATTTTATAGAAGTCACTCCAAACATATACAAGGCAAGATTTACCAAACGTGTAAGATTAAAAAGTGATAGCGAGTGGAAAGATTACCCAAGCTACCTATTAATTGATATTTCCACCTCTTCTATACTTGTTAAGAGTGATGAAGTTACTGATAAGAATAAAAAATAGGTATAAAAATATAGACTTCTATTCTATATTTTTACACTTTTAGAAGCATAATAACCTTTTCGTTCAGCCATATTAATAAGCAACTGAATAAGAGTCTCTTTATCAATAAAGGAATAGTGATGATTCTCTAAATATTTCCAAATTTCAGATAATAATTTAGGATTATTCTCAAATAGAGATATTAATGCTTTATCTGAATCTTTCTTAGCATTAATAATAATTTCCTTAAGTTTATTATAGGCTGGATTAACAAAAATATTAGGTGGCAAGGTAGTTTTTCTTCTAGGTGTAGTTGATTTTTTTTCTGAAGTAGATATTGGTTGTGGATTCTTTTTTATTTTAATAAACTCTTTATAATTATTCTGAGATTTTATTCGTGTATGATACCTATCTACATTAGAATGGCACTCTATACATAAAACTTTTAAATTATCTTTTCCATTATTTGTTTTATCTCCATTTTGATGATGGGTATGAACAAATCTTTGTTGATAATTATTCTTGGGCTTCCAGCCACAACTTTGGCAGGTGTAGTCTCTTTTAATTTTTATTTGAGTTGAAATTTCGTTCCATCTTTGACTATAAACATTTGCTGTAGCATTCTCTCCTTTTTCAAGTTCAGAAGTATTAAAATTGAACAAACTAGAATTATGCTTATGAAACTCTTTAAGGTTAAAATTCTTTACATCATCATCTGAAGCATAATGATTTAAAAATTGACGTAAACATTTTTTACAAATATTCAACTCTTGATTTATAATTTCACCTAATTTATTTCCGTGGCTATCATGTAGTTTATAATGGAATGTACCATCATCTCTATTGTTTCTTTTATAACGGTGTGTTCTTCCTGATTTAAACATATTTGATATAACTTCACAAGAGTATATGTGATATTTATTTAAGCTGTTAATTGTAACTGTATCTAAATCTCTATCAATATTTTTAGTTGCAATATATAAATTAACTTTTATCAATGTTCCATCAGGTAAAATATCAAAAAGTTCACTACTATTACCAACAAAAATATCTGATATATCTGTTAAATCTTTACCCTCTCCCTTTAAAAGCTCTTTAGCTTTATCTAGTTCTGTTAAAGTTATCTCTTTTACAACCTCTAAAAAACTCTCAAATTTTTCAAAAACTAACTTCATTATTTTGACACTTCTAATATCTTATAAATTTTCTCTTCGGTTTTCATCTGAACACGAAATTCAACC
>Ga0256827_10001377_pt1 | contig 15514 bp, 8 predicted proteins | sample CV84metaG_FD_185977 | JGI IMG/M metagenome (GOLD analysis project Ga0256827, IMG submission 185977) | Hydrothermal vent microbial communities from East Pacific Rise, Pacific Ocean - CV84 | ecosystem: Environmental > Aquatic > Marine > Hydrothermal vents | place: Pacific Ocean: East Pacific Rise... | reverse complement strand
GAATTCTTTATCCGAAATATTATATCGGTACCTATGCTCCTAAGCATCAATGGTTAGTTCCATTACTTAGAAAAAATGATTTTGATAAATTATTTATTTATTTAGAACGTGTATTCAGCGATGCTAAAAAATATAATGTAAAAAAAATATTTTTATCAACAGAAGGTATTTATAATCATTGGTGGGATTTTAGTTCAGAAGCAAAAGAGGTTTTGAAAATTATCTCAAAATATTTGGATTTAAAGTTTTGTATTGTATTTCGAAATCCACACTCTTTTTTAGAAAGTTTTTATAAACAAAATTTAAAGAATCCTCAAAATAATGCAGCAGTATGTTATGGTAAAGATTTTGATTTTTCAGATATGTTTAATGATAAGTGGTTCATCCGACATATTGATTATTTAGGATTTATTCAAGAGTGTGAATCTCTTTTTGGAAAAGATAATGTAGAAATTTTACCCTATAGTCGAGAGATAATTCATGATATTTTAGATTTGATTGGTAGTAAAATATTACCTAATATAGAGTCTAAGAATGTGAGTCATAGTAATATTTCAATGGAGTTGATTCGTATTGTAAATAGGTACAATTTGACAGCTTCAGATAAAAAAATAGTGGTTAAAGATTTACAAAAGTTAGATTCTATTTTTTCAAACTATAACTCTGAGGCTCTTCTTTCTGAGAAAGATAAATCTAATGTTATAAACCTTTTTTCTTTGCAATCAAATATTTTAAAAAAAGAGTATAATCTCATTTTAAATAAATAATAAAGAGATAGACTCTCTTTTTCAACTATCATCTCTTTTTTATAGAATAAAAAATATCAAAAATATAATTATTTTGATAAAATATATAAATTATTGTTTAAATAAGGAAAGAATTTGAAAACAGCATATTTTGTACTAGGAATGCATCGTTCAGGAACTTCTGCTCTTAGTGGTACCTTAAATTTACTGGGTTTAGAGTTTGGCTCTGATTTAATGAAAGCAACTAAAGGCAATCCTAAGGGACATTTTGAAAATATGTTTGTTTATAGATTAAATGAAAAATTTCTAAAAGAGAACAACTTTACTTGGGATAGTTACTATTTTGATTTTAATAAAATACCATTGAATAAAAAAGAAAAATATATTCTAGAAGCGAAAAAAATTATTAATTCAGAGTTTAAGAATGCTGATAAGTTTGTTATTAAAGACCCTAGGATATGTCTGCTATTTCCTATATGGGAAGAAGCTTGTCTTGAACTTTCAATAGATATTAAAATTATTTTGCCCTATAGAAATCCTTTAGAGGTGGCATATTCATTAAAAGCTAGAAATAACTTTTCTCTTCAAAAAGGTTATCTACTATGGTTAGAGCATTTTTTATTGGCTGAAAACCATAGTAGAGCGTATGATCGTATGTTTATTTCATTTGAAGAGTTACTTGATAAGTCAAAATTAACTTTAGATAAATTGAAAAAATTTATAGACATTGATTTAACAGAATTAGAGTTAGATGAAATTAATAGTTTTTTAGATGCTGATATTAAACATAACAATATATCTTTAGAAAATTTTCCTAAAGATACTCCTCGAATATTACAAGAGATGATTGAGATATTAAAAATAAAAGAGTTTTCTGATAGGGTAGCATTTGATGCTATTCGAAATGAATTTGATTATTTAGTAGATTTATTTATTGATGAAAAAATGAGTAATATGATTTATCTTTTTCCTATGTTAGAAAAAGAGTATAAATCTCTTAATACAAAAAGTTTTGACTATAAAAATATACAAGATGAAAAAAGTAGGTTGGAAGAGAGATTACAAGAGAGAGAAGAGCAGATAGCGAAAAGAATTAGGGAACAAGATAATCTTCTTTCTCTTAAAGAAGAAGAGATTGAAGCTTTAAATAGTAAAATAGATAAGCTAATAGCAGATAATATTGCATTTAAAGAGAAAAAAAATGGTCTATTCAATAGTTTTATTAAAAGGTAATTAGAATCTATTATGTTAAATATAAAAAAAAAATTAAAATACAAAGACCTTCTTATTGAAAATAAATTTTTTGATGAAAAGTATTACCTACAAACATATCAAGATGCAAGGCTCTCAAAGTTTACTGCTATTGAACATTTTTGTAAAGAGGGTATGGAGAAAGGCTATAAACCCAATGACTTCTTTGACCCTATTTGGTACGAAAAATATTATAGTAATGTGAAGAACTCATCACTTTTACCTGTAGCTTATTTCTTAATATTCGGAAAAGAAGAAAACCATTTTTATAATAGAGAAGAGATGATATATTATACATTCATCAAAAAGAGTGGTTTGTTTGATAGTGATTTTTATGCAAATTCTAGTAAAGAGTTAAAAGAGAAAGATAATACTTTTGATTTCTTATTAGATTATGTTAGGTACGGAGAAAAAGATGGAAAAAGTCCAAATAAAATCTTTGATGCCACTCAATATTATAATGAATATAAAAATGAAATTTTAAAATTAAATATATCTGCATTTGAACATTATATACTTTATTTTGATGAAATTGATATTTTAGTTTCAAAAGCAAAAGAGAATATCTCTCTTTCATTTGAAAAAAATGATTTAAATATAGTTGCATTACTTCCTGATAATATAGAGACTATAAATCGTTCTACAATGCTAGGTATAGTAACTCCATTAACATTGAACTTTGTAAAAAAGAAGATTTTTTTTAAAGCTCTGCCTCATACCTTTAATGAACATGAAGTAATAAAGTATGATAGTTGTATTCTGTATGCGAATACTATAAGAAATCAAGATAAAGCAGAAGTGTTAATATCAACGTTAAAAAAGCATAAAATTGAACTTATTGTTTATGTTGAAAATGAAGAGACCCACGCATTTGATACAATAATTAATTATCTGTTAGATTATGCCAATGTTACTCTTTTTTCTACAACATTATTAATGGAACGTTATGGATTGAAAGTTAGACGAAAGTTTCTTGTACCTAAAGTCTCTGAATTGGAACTTTTAGACCACACTATTTTGGAGTTTTTAGCTTTAACACTATTGCAATCCATTCAAAAGGTAAATGTTCTTGTAGATAATGCAGAACTATTTGATAAGGTCTATTATATAGAAGAGTATTATGATTTAAAAAGAAAATCAATCAATCCTTTAAGGCACTATTATTGGTCTGGATGGAGAGAAAATAGGCTTCCAAGTGCTAGATTTGATATATTTTGGTATCAAGAGAAGTATCTTCAAAACTATTTAGCACCAGTGAATCCTGTACTTCACTATGAATTGATAGGAAAAGATAGAGAGTATGAGACAAAACCAACTTATAAAGGTTTAAGTAAAAAAGTTACCTTATCACATAATGCTAAACGGATAACGCTATTTGCAGGGTATGACAAAGATGGAATTATTGACGAAAGCGTTATTATTTATCTGAAAGAGCTTTCCAACTACAGTGATGTTTATTTTTTAAGCGATAGTATTGTTTCTGAAAAAGAGCTTAATAAATTAAATTCTTATACCAAAGGGGCATGGGCATACCGACATGGAGAGTATGATTTTGGTTCGTATAAACGTTTAGCTCAATATCATGTGGGTTGGGAAGAGATAGAAAAGTATGATGAACTTCTTTTGGTCAATGATAGTAGTTATCTACTAAATTCATTAGATAACATTTTTACTAAAATGAGTGCTAAAAAAACCTCTTTTTGGGGACTACAGGCAACCAAAGGGATGTATATTACCAAAGAGAATGAGTCAAATAACTTTACTTCAAAAATTTCTATTGATAAAATTAAAAAAGAGTATATTAAAAACTATTTTAATGAAGATAAATTTGATTTTCATTTAGGTTCTTATTTTTTAGCTTTTAGAAGCAATATAATTAAAGATAAAAAATTTCAAAAGTTTCTTAATAATATTTCGAAAGAGAGAAATAAGACAACTTTAGTCTTAAAGCATGAAATTGGCTTAACTAAATATTTAATTGCTAATAAGTATGATTTCGAAACCTATATGGATGATTTATATCCTTTTCATCCTATCTATACGAATGTTATTTATGATATGATTGAAAATGATTTTCCTCTTTTTAAAAGATTGTTTATGGTTTTAAATCATTATCGAGAAAAGGAACTCTATAGTTGGAAAAAGAGACTACTTTCTATATATCCAACATTAGATTTAAAACCTATTGAAGAGAATATAAATAGAGTGGGAAATGCAACAACTATTTATAAAAACTTAGATGTCGAAAAAAATGATAAAAAGTTATTTTCTACTAATGATTTTATGAGAGAGGATAAAAAAACAGTTGTTGAGAACAATATATGGATTTTTCCTGTAGATATTGAGACACACGTACTCAATAAAGCAACTAAAAAAGTTTTTGAAGAGATTAAAGATAATGAAAAGATAAAAAAAGTAGTTTTATATCGAAGTAAATTAATAGAGATTAAGGGGGTAAATATTGAACAATATCCATTATATAGCAAAGATGGGCAAGAGTCTCTTTTACAATCTTCTAAAATATTTGTTGGTCATCTACTTAATTTAGAAATTCCTTTTCCTCTTGATTTTAATAAACATCAATTTATTAATGTAAATAATATATAGGTATAAAAAAGAATGAATAGTAGTAATTTAACCCATCTAAAACAACTTGAAGCCGAGTCAATACATATTCTAAGAGAGGTAGTCTCTGAGTTTTCAAACCCTATAATGATGTATTCTATAGGAAAAGATAGCTCTGTAATGCTTCATCTTGCAATGAAAGCATTTGCTCCTGCAAAACTCCCTTTTCCTCTACTTCATGTAGATACTAAATGGAAGTTTAAAGAGATGATAGAGTTTCGAGATAAACGAGCTAAAGATTTAGGGTTTGACTTATTGGTTCACTCCAACCCTGAAGGTTTAGAGATGGAGATATCTCCTTTTAAACATGGAAGTAAAGTTCATACCGATGTGATGAAAACAGAGGGCTTAAAACAGGCTCTAAATACTGGTGGTTATGATGCAATTATTGGTGGAGCAAGACGTGACGAAGAGAAGAGTCGTGCCAAAGAGCGAATCTTCTCTTTTCGAGATGAAAACCATAGGTGGAATCCTAAAAATCAACGACCAGAGCTTTGGAATATTTATAACACAGCTATTAAAAAAGGGGAGAGTGTTCGTATTTTTCCCATTAGTAATTGGACAGAACTGGATATTTGGCAATATATCTATTTAGAAAATATCCAAATTCCCTCTTTATATCTAGCAAAAGAGCGTGAAGTAGTGGAGTACGAGGGGACAAAGATTATGGTAGATGATGAGCGTATACCTCAAGGGCTTAGAAAAACAGCAAAAAAAGAGATGGTTCGTTTTAGAACATTGGGTTGTTACCCTTTGACGGGAGCTATTAATTCAACTGCTACCACTTTGCCAGAGATTATTAAAGAGATGTTAATTTCAACCAGTTCAGAGAGAGAGGGACGATTGATAGATAAAGACCAAGAGGGTGCGATGGAGCTTAAAAAGATAGAGGGTTATTTTTAATGGAGCATATAGAAGATATAGAGGCTTATTTAAAAAAGCATGAATCTAAAGATATGCTTCGTTTTTTAACGTGTGGATCAGTAGATGATGGTAAATCTACGCTTATTGGTCGAATGCTTTATGACTCTAAAATGATTTTTGATGATCAACTTTCTGCCATTGAGAGTGAAAGTAAAAAGTACGGTACAACAGGAGAGAAACTTGATATGGCTCTTCTGGTTGATGGATTACAAAGTGAGCGAGAGCAGGGGATTACCATTGATGTTGCGTATCGTTTTTTTACAACTGAAAGTCGTAAATTTATTATTGCTGATACTCCTGGTCATGAGCAATATACCAGAAATATGGTTACAGGAGCATCTACAGCTGATGTTGCAATTATTTTGATTGATGCTAGAAAAGGAATTTTAACTCAAACAAGAAGACACAGTTTTATTGTCAATCTTTTAGGAATTAAACATATTATTGTGGCGATTAACAAAATGGATTTAGTAGATTTTTCACACGTGGTATTTTATGAGATTAAAGAGGCATATAAAAAGCTCTCTTTTGAGCTAAATTTTGAAAAAATTTATTATATTCCTATTTCTGCTTTAGATGGAGACAACATTGTTGATAGAAGTAGTAAAACTCCTTGGTATAAAGGAAAAGCTCTTTTAAATCTTTTGGATACGATGGATTTCAGACAAAAAGAGAAAAATGAAACATTTAGATTTCCTGTTCAATATGTTAATCGACCCCATCTAAACTTTCGAGGTTTTTGTGGAACAGTGATTAGTGGTTCAGTAAAAATGGGCGATGATATTACTATTTTACCTTCTGCTCAATCTACAAAGGTTAAGAGTATTATTGATGCAAGTGCCGTGACAGAAGAGAATAGATTTGCCACCATTAATGAAGCTCTTACAAATATGGCAGTAACCATTACCACCGAAGATGAAGTGGATATTTCAAGAGGTGATATGATAGTTCATACCCATAGTATTCCTTCGGTCTCTAACAATCTAAAAGTGATGCTGGTTTGGATGGATGAGAAACCAATGCGAACAGATAGGGTTTATAATATAAAACGTGGTACAACATTGATTACAGGCTCATTTGAGAAGATAAACTATAAGATAGATGTAAACTCCTATAATCGTGTTGAAGTCAATCAGTTAAAACTTAATGATATAGCCTCTTGTAGAATGCGACTAACCCGTCCAATTACAGTAGATAGCTACACGAAAAATCGTTTGTTAGGAAGTTTTATTGTGATAGATAGACTTACCAATAATACAGTTGGTGCAGGGATGGTTGTAGGGCTGAGTCGAAGAGATATGACAAAGGTTAATAGCCGAATTTATAGTGAAGCAGAAAAAGAGTTAAACTCTTACGTTCGAAAACACTTTCCTGAGTGGGACTGTAGGGCTATTTGATGTTTATAGAGACCAATATTCGTTCAATTGTTAAAGGTATTAGTTGGCGTTTTATTGCAACAACAACAACGATTATTATTGTCTATTTTTTCTTTGGTCGTTTAGATTTAGCAATTATAGCTGGAATGATAGAAAGTATTCTAAAAGTTGGACTCTTTTGGGGTCACGAGCGTATTTGGCATAAAGTAAAATGGGGAAAACAGAAGATAGAACCATTTAATTTATGGTTTACAGGTTTACCCCTTTCAGGAAAAACAACCATTGCCGATAAGGTATATAATGAGCTTGAAAAACTTCAAATTCCGATAGAACGACTAGATTCAAAAGATATGCGTAAGCTTATTCCTAATATTGGATTTTCAAGAGAAGAACGAAATCGACACATGCACCGTATTGGACATCTGATTCAAACACTGCAAAATAACTCTATATCAACTGTAGCCTCTTTTGTCTCTCCCTATAGAGAGTCAAGAAAAGCGATTAGAGAGATGGTTCAAAACAATATTGTTGTTTATATTAAGGCTGATATTGAGAGTTGTAAAGAAAGAGATTATAAAGGTGCTTATCAGAAAGCATTAGAAGGAAAATATCAAAACTTTACAGGGGTTAATGATATTTATGAAGAGCCAAAAAGAGCAGAAATTATAATTGATACAGATACTATTTCAGTAGATGAAGCTGTAGCAATTATTGTAGAGTTTATTAAGAAGAAGTATATAAAATGATTAAAGATAAAAATATTGTGTGGCATAATCATCAAGTAACTAAAGAGGAGCGTTTGAGTTTAAAAAAACAGAAAGCGACTATTTTATGGTTTACAGGATTAAGTGGAAGTGGTAAATCAACCATTGCTAATGCTGTTGAGTGTAAACTTTATGCTTTAAATCGGCATAGTTATCTTCTTGATGGAGATAATATTCGTTTGGGACTCAATAGTGATTTGGGATTTTCAAATGAAGATAGAGTTGAAAATATTAGACGTATTGCAGAAGTATCTAAACTTTTTGTTGATGCAGGGGTGATTGTCTTAACAGCCTTTATTTCCCCTTTTAGAGAAGATAGAGCACGTGTTAAAGCATTGGTAGAGGATGATGAATTTATAGAAATTTTTATAGATACCCCTTTGGATATTTGTGAAAGTAGAGATACCAAAGGACTCTATGCAAAAGCACGAAAAGGGGAAATTTCTAATTTTACAGGTATTTCATCAGTTTATGAAGTTCCTTTAAAATCAGATATTCATATACGAAGTGATTTAAAAAGTTTAGATGAGTGTGTTCAAGAGATTATAGATTATTTAAAAAGTAGAGGTTACTTAGATGCAACAAGAGATTAAATTAGAAGATATTGAGTTAGATAAAATTGTAGGTATAGCACAAGAGGCAGGGGATGCTATTATGGAGATTTATAATCAAGATTTTTTAGTAGAGTACAAAGATAATCAATCCCCTTTAACCAAGGCTGATATAAAATCAAATGAGATTATCTGTGCTAGATTAAATAGCTTGTATCCAAATATTCCTATACTCTCGGAAGAGAATAGAGCTGTCGAGTATAATAAAAGAAAAAATTGGAATTACTTTTGGCTTATTGATCCTATAGATGGAACAAAAGAGTTTATAAAAAAGAATGGAGAATTTACTGTTAATGTTGCATTAATAGAAAAAAATAGACCTGTTTTGGGGGTTGTTTATGTCCCTGTATTAAAAGATACCTATTGTGCAAAAAAAGGAGAGGGGGCATTTAAAAATGGTCAAAAGCTTCCTCTATTTATTAATGAAAACTCTAAAATAAGTTTAAAGGTGGTTGCCTCTAAATCACATCTTTCCAAAGAGACACAAGATTTTATAGATAATTTAGAGAGTGAAAATATTGAGCAAGTATCAAGAGGAAGCTCTTTAAAACTCTGTATGGTAGCAGAGGGAAGTGCAGATATTTATCCTAGACTTGCTCCTACAATGGAATGGGATACTGGGGCAGCTGATGCTATTGTTAGAGAAAGTGGAAAAATGAGTTATCAATTTGAAAATAAAGAGCCAATATTATATAATAAAGAGAATTTATTAAATCCTTGGTTTGTCGTACAATAAATTTAGAAGAAAAAAATATTAAATTGATTTATCTTTTTGATTGTATTTTTTGCAATCTATTTGATATTTGAAGTTAGCTATAATTCTTTAAAAAAAATTCATCTGAAGGAACTAGAATGACATTAAAAGGCTTAAAAAAATTATTTAAAAAGCCACATATTTTTGTGAAAGATTATGTAAGTAAAACTAAAAATAAAGATGAACAAAAAGAACTTTTATATAAATTAATAAAATTAAATTTACCTTTTGATACCTTTTATTTTTTTCTATCGAAAGAAGTTTCTAAAGAGAAGAAGAATACAGTTTTAGAAAAAGAATTATTAGAAAAAGCATATTCAATTAAGAGAAAAGATAGTTATCTTTATAAAAAAATAAATATTTTAAAAGCAAAAAAACAGTATTGGCAAACAGTTGAAGCCTACGATAAGTTAATAACATCGTCTAAGTCTGTACAATTGAAATGGCACAAAGAGTATGCTTCTGTTTTAGAGCAGATGCATGATTTTGAAAATGCTTCAAAAGAGATGGAAAAAGTTATTGAAAAATCGAAAAATGCTGATGATTGGTTTTTATATGGTTATTATTTAGAAAAAATTGATAATAAGATGTTGTCAGATAAAGCTTATGCAAAAGCTATATTGTTAGATAAAAATAAAAATGCTAAACAGTATGGAATAGGAATATTTTTTGAAAAAAAAGGTAAATGGAGTGAAGCTAAAGAGAAGTATGCCCAAAGTATAAAGAAAAACCCTATGGATGCAAAACTTAGAGGTCGTTATGCTTTAACATATGAAAAATGTTATGAGTGGAAAAAATCTGAAGAGGAATATCTTAAAGCTATTGGGTTAAGTTTTAATGAAATTCCTTGGTATTATAAATTAGGTTTTGTGCAAGAGCGACAAGGAGAATATGAAAAAGCAGTAGAATCTTATGAGTATGCTGCCAAAAATAGAGAGACTCATACACCTTATTGGTATTACCGTTTAGGTTATGTACTTACGAAGTTAAAAAAATATGAAGAAGCTTGTAGTGCTTTTCTAATGATGAAAAATATAGATTTATCTTTCGTTCCTGATAGTGATTTATTGGATAACTTAAAAAAGAATGTTCAAAACTCTAGTAAAAAACTTATAAAAGATTTTGAAAATAATAGAGATATAACAAATGGTGAAAGTTGGAAAAAGTTAGCATATCTCTATTTTAATATAGAAGAGTATATTCACTCTGCTAAGGCATTTAAAGAATCTATCTCTCGAACAAATAATTTTAATGCAGATTTATATTTTGAATTAGGACATATGCTTACTTATGAAAAGCTATTTAAAGAAGCATCTGAAGTATTTTTAGCTCAAAGAGTTATTCCTAAAGCACATGGTGTTGTAGAAGCACCATTTAATAAAAATAAATCGTTACGTAATATTATAACCTATACAGAGTTTTATGAAAATCTCTCAATCGAAGATAATCTTGTACTTTATGAAAGTTATCATGGTAGTGCTATGAGTTGTAGTCCTTATGCTATTTTTAAATCTTTATTAGAAGATGAACGATTTAGTAATTATTTACATATTTGGGTTATTAATGATGAAAATAGTATTAAACTAGATTATAAAAAATATAATAATGTGATCTTTATTAAAAAGAATTCTTCACTCTATATGAGATATTTAGCTACTGCCAAGTATCTTATTAATAACACTACTTTCCCTGATTGGTATATTCGAAAAGAGAAGCAAATATATCTAAATACTTGGCATGGGACTCCTATAAAAACATTAGGAAGAGATGTTGAGAATGATTTTATGGCACATAAAAATCAAACTAAAAACTTTTTACAAACTTCTCATATTATTAGTCCGAATAAGCATACTACTAAAGTTTTAGAAGAGAGTTATGATATAAAAGATATTTATACAGGAGTATTGGCAACTACAGGGTATCCAAGACAAGACTTAATGTTAAATATAGCTGATGAAGAGAAAGAGAGTATTTATACAACATTAAAAATAGATGGTTCAAAAACTGTTATTTTATACGCTCCAACTTGGAGAGGTACTGTAAGTGGTGCTACATTTGATACAATACAACTAGAGAATGATATTCAATATTTATCAACTTTAGAAGATATAGAGATACTTTTTAGAGGTCACTATATGGTTGAAAAATTTCTAAAAGATTTAAATATTGAGATAACAGTTGTTCCAGCTCTAATAGATACAAATAGTCTCTTATCTATAGTTGATATTTTAGTAACAGATTATTCAAGTATTTGTTTTGATTTTATGGTTATGGAAAAACCTATTATTTATTATATATATGATAAAGAAGAATATTTAAAAGAGCGAGGTCTTTATTTTGAAGTTGAGACAATTGGTGATTATATTTGTTATGATATAGATGAAGTAAAAAATTCAATTGAAGAGATTGTTAAAGAGGAACAATTATTTAAATTACAAAAGAAGGCAAAAAGTGATTTTTGCGTTTATGATGATGGATTAGCAACGAAGAGAGTAGTTGATTTAATATTTTTTAATAAAAAAGAAAAACTTAAAATTACTAAACAAGAAGAAAAAGAGTCTATATTAATTTATGGTGGTCCATTAATGGCAAATGGTATTACTACATCTTTTATTAATTTATGTAACCTTATAGATAAAAGTAAATATACAGTAACTATTACATTTGATCCAAATGCAGTTTTACTTGAAGATACAAGAATTGAGCAGTTTAATAAATTTAATAGAGATATTAAAGTTATTCCTAGATTTGGAAAGATGCTTATGACACTTGAAGAGAGAGAGTTAATTGGACGATTTAATACAGGTAGAGGTTTAAATGGGAGTGAAATGTGGGATATTTTTGAATATGCACATAAAAGAGAGTTTAAGCGTGTATTTGGATATGCAAAATTTGATCATATTATTAACTTTGAAGGGTATACAGTATTCTGGTCTCTACTTATGGGAATGAAATTAGATGGGGTGAAGAGTAATGCTATTTATCAACATAATGACCTTTATGCTGAATATAAAATGAAATATTCATATTTGAAACAGACATTTGAGAGCTATCGTTTTTATGATAAAATTGTTTCTGTTTCTGAGAAGACGAAAGAGCATAATCAGAATAATTTATCGGAAAATTTTAATATTAATGGTAATAAATTTATCTATTGTGACAATGTTCAAGATATAAAAAATATTTTAGAGAAATCAAAAGAAAAAATTGAAATTGAATCACATAGAAAAATTTTTGAAAATAAAAAAGTATTTATTAATATTGGTAGATTATCCCCAGAAAAAGGACATATAAAACTAATTAATGCGTTTGCTAAATTACATAAAAAGCATCCAGAAGTTTGTTTGGTTAATTTAGGTTATGGTGTACTTAAAAATGAGATTCAAGCATTGATTAAAACGTTAAAATTAACAAAAAATGTTTTTTACCTTGGTCAAGTCTCTAATCCATACACCTACTTAAATGCTTCAGATTGTTTTATACTTCCTTCTGATCATGAAGGACAGCCTATGACGCTCTTAGAGGCACTTATTTTAGAAAAACCTATTATTGCTACAGATATTGTTGGGAATAGAAGTGTACTGGAAAATCGACCAGGTCTTTTGGTTGAAAATAGTGAAGAGGGAGTCTATAATGGAATGTTAGACTATATTGAAGGTAACTACAAAGAAGAGAAATTTTTTGATGATCAAGAGTATAATAATAATGCCTTAAATATGTTCTATAGTAAAATTCTAAGTTTTAACTAAAATGTTCAGATATAATTTTATATGAAAAAGAGAATAATAAATATTTTAAAAAATTAATAGAAAGAGGAAATTTTAGTATGGAGTATTATGATGAGTATATATCTCTTGGAAGTAATTGTGAAATAGGATTTCAGTTTAGACGATATGGGAAGGAACCTAGTAGTTTATTTTCATGGTTAGTTTCAGATATTGATAAAATTACAAATATATTACAGCAAGATTTTAAAGGATTTTATGAATTTGAAGACTTAATTCCTTATGCACATAATATGGTAAAATCAACAAAAAGTGGTTTTTCTTTTCATAGTCGTATGCATAGTAAATATAATTCTAAAATAAAAAAAATGGAGTTTATTCATTCAATAGATAAACGAAGAGAATTTTTTGAAAAAGAAAAGTCAAAATATAATTATTTAATTGAAAAATGGAATAATCTTTCAATGTCAGATTTGAAAGTAGTCTACTTTATTAAAGATACATTTAATTATACTGATAATCAAATTATTTTCTTAGAGCAGGTTATTAAAAATAAATTTCCTAAACATAATTTTAAAATTGTAGTTGTTCGGGAAGGAAAAAGATTACCTAAAGAATCTTTTTCCTCTAATGTTGATATTTGTTATGTTGATTTTTTCTCTGATAAAAAACATCCAGCTGTAGAGATTATAGATTTAGATTCATGGGATAAAATTTATGCTTTATATCCTTTGAAAAATGCTCTTCCTGAAAATCTAAATTGGATTAAAGAGCAATGTGATTTTACTAAAAAAGAAACTTATAGTTTAGCTTTAAATTATAATCTTGCACAGTTTTATGAAAAGATGGAGTTCTTAGATAATGCAAAATATTTTTTGGAGCAGGCTAAAAAGCTAGGGAATCAAGAAAGTATTAATTGTGCATATTTAAGAATTATGCATAAAATTGAGTCAAAAAGATTAAGTGAAGAATTAAAAAATAGAGAACATCTTTCTAATTTATATCATTTACAAAGTGCTCAAGAAATAAATGAGTATATTTTTGAGAATGATATTTTAGCATGGAAATATTCTTCTTCTCCTTTAGAGATAAAAGTCTTTGAAGAAGTTAGATATTTACGTCTAAGTTTACAAGAAGATATATTTTTTCATTTAGATGAAATTGAGGTATGGAATATAAAAGATGAAAATATCGCACTTAATAAAGAAGTGATGTTATCAAGTACTTATAAATCTTCTAAACCACTTAATAATAAAAAAGTTGTAAATGGTATAATATCAGGAAAATCATCTTTTCATACTCAGAAAGAAAATAATCCTTGGATTGTATTAGATTTAAATAATTATGAGCAGGTAAAAACATTAAAAATATTTAATCGTCAAGATAAATATTTTGTTAGGGCTATAACAATAAGAATAGAGACTTCTCGAGATTTAGTAAATTGGAATTTATTATTTGATAATTTTAAGTTTCGTAGAGAAATTAATGATAAGCTTTTAACTGAGAATCAATTGCTTATTATAGAGAATATTTTTAGTAGTAAAAATGTTATATCTAAAAATAGCTTTAATGAGTTAAAAATAGATTTAAAGAAAATTTTATCAGATAATTTTTCTTCTAAAGATTTAAATAGTTCTAAGTTAATTCAATATACTCTTCTTTTAAAATTTAAAGCTTATTTTCAAACAAAGGTCTATATTAAAAAATCTAAAAAACAAGAAGAAGAGTTAGCTATTGTAAATGATGCTGTTTTATTGTCTTATGGAAAAGAATTTTCTTTTAATTTGGAGAATGGACTTTATAAAAAAGAGCAAGAAGAAAAGAAAATTAATCGAAAAAAAATATATAAAAAAGATATGTTAGTTGATTTTTTAATGAAGATAGATAGTTATAATCAAGGATCAGATGAATATAATTTAATTCAATATATGGTTTTTGCTAAATATAAAGCTATATCTAGATTGACATGGGAGTTAAAATCTTCAAAAAATAAGATTCATACGAATAATTTAATTCAAAGAAGTATTGATTTCTTGTATGGAAAAGGTTATGTTTTTACACAACATGGTATAAAAAAATCAATAAATATAGTATATGATGATGAAGAAAAAAAAGATATTGTAATAGGTATGAATAAACTTTTTTTGATTTTAAAAAATAAATTAAATATAGATGCTTATATTGTATCTGGAACACTTCTTGGGGCAGTTAGAGAGGGAAAATTTATTAGTTATGATGATGATTTTGATTCAGCTTATTTAAGTAATGAAATATTATTTCCTAATATATGGTTAGAAACCCTACAAATTATTGAAGTATTACCATATAAGGTAACACCTATTGCAAAAGGCTTAATTCATCTTAGGATAGTTGAAAATGGTATTAGTTTTAAATTAGACTTATTTACAGGATGGATTCAAGATAGTTATCTTTATCGATTTCCTGTTCCTCAAGGAAAAGTACATATTAGTCAAATTAAACCTTTCCAAAAAATTAATCTTTATGATATTCCTATTCAAGTTCCTAATGATGTTGATGCTGTACTTTCTAATAATTATGGAAAAAATTGGAAAACACCTGATCCTACTTGGAGGTTTGATTGGCCTACAGCAAATAAAAACTATAAAGATAGTTTAATTTCATTAAAAGATGAAAATCCTAGTAGAGAATGGATTTTTGCAAATATTCCTCTACTTCTTAAAGAAGATTTTACTTTAGATAAGAAAATAATATCTATA
>Ga0256827_10001376_pt1 | contig 15528 bp, 10 predicted proteins | sample CV84metaG_FD_185977 | JGI IMG/M metagenome (GOLD analysis project Ga0256827, IMG submission 185977) | Hydrothermal vent microbial communities from East Pacific Rise, Pacific Ocean - CV84 | ecosystem: Environmental > Aquatic > Marine > Hydrothermal vents | place: Pacific Ocean: East Pacific Rise... | reverse complement strand
TTTTGAGTTTGAAATGTGTATATTGATGTGTAAACTTTCCAAGTGATTTATCAGTATCCTCTAATTCAAAATCTTCGGTTTGATTAAATCCCCATAAGCCACCAAGCAGTTTAGTACTATTTTTAGCTAACCCATATTGACTATCCTGAGAATAGATAATCATAAAATGTTCTTTGGTAGGTTTCTTTTTTGTAACCTTTTTTTTGGGGTACTCTAGAGGAGTCTCTTTTCCTTGACATAAAGTTTCAAGAGGACACTCTGAACAGTTTGGATTTCGATGTGTACAGACAAGAGACCCTATATCCATCATTGCTTGATTATATAGGTAACTCTGCCGTGCATCAAATAACTTATAAGCCTTTTCCCATAATATTTTATCACTACATGTAGTTATAGAAAAAAAACGGTATAAAATACGTTTTACATTGGCATCTAAAATAGGAAGAGGCTCTTTAAATGCAAAACATGCCACAGCATGAGCTGTAGACTTTCCTATCCCTGAGAGCATCTCTAGCTCTTTTGCATTAGATGGTAAGACTCCTTGAGTTGACTGAGCTGTTTTATGAAGATTTCTTGCACGGGTATAGTAGCCCAAGCCTTCCCATGCTTTTAATACATCATCTTCAGAAGATTCTACTACAGCTTTAAAGGTTGGAAATTTCTCTAAAAAAGGAGAGTAGAATCGTTCTAATACCGTTTTGACTTGGGTCTGTTGTAGCATAATTTCACTTAGGTAAATTTCATAGCTACTCTCTGTATTTCGCCAAGGAAGAGTGACTCTCCCATTAATTTTATACCATTCTTGAATTTTTTTATGAATAGGTTTATATCTCTTATTATTACTCAATCACTAATCCATTCCTATCTATCTTTTTCCACGTTCCTCCATCAAGCATACTAACACCTTCTTCTATTTTCTCTTGACATCCTGTACATATTTCAGCTTTTCCTTTATGAAAAGGAAAAGCAAAGTCATAAATAGGCTTAAGTACTATCTCTAAATTTCTATTAAAAAATCCTATTTTTCCATTGACTTTAGTCCGTGCCAATCCATCAGAAAATTTATCAGCTTCTTCATTATAGGTTAGTGTTGAAATTTTTTTACCCTCTTTATTGATGTAAAAATATTGATTATCGATTAGTACAGAAACTATCTCTTTTTTTCCAAAATTTAAGCTATTAAGATACTCTTGAGTGACATGGTCTTTGTATGATGTTGTATAATTTTCTGAAGGAGTGGGTTTATTATTGCAAGCTACAATAGTAAGTAAAATTAGGGGAGTAAAGAGATACTTCATCATAAGACCTTTTTCTTTCGATTATAGCACTCCTCCTCTAAAAATAGAGGAAGAACTCTATTTCTAGGAGTAAATCTTTACAGGTGTTTAGATTGGTAAAACTCTAATGTTTTCATCTAATTTTTCTTTAAGAATGTTCTCTATGGCAAAGAGTGTACCTGTATCAGCTGAAGCACAACCATTACATGCACCTAAGTATCTGATATAGATATCAAAATGAGCACCATTCTCTTTGATATCAAGAACTTCCATATCACCACCATCCATAATAAGCATTTGGCGAATATTGGCATCAATTACTTGCTCTACGGCTTTTAATTTTTGAACAATAGTCATTTTTGGGAAGTCCACTGGTCCTCCACCTTTCATTCCTTCTGCTACTTTTGCCATCTTTTCTCTCTCATACTCTTCAATTAAGTCTACAAGATAGATATCTTTTGCTTCATGTCCACCAGGGCGTATACATGATTTACAGAATGCACCAGCTTTGGTATAATCTGTAACTTGCTCAACGGTGGTAAGATCATTGAGTCTAATAACCTCTTTTAATGTATCGAGTGTTACCCTTGCACATTCACAAACAATAATCTCTTCTTCAAAGCTCTCCATATCAACATTCATATACATACCTGCTGCTTTTTTAATAACATCATAAGCCATAACAGAACAGTGCATTTTCTGAGGTGGAACAGATGGTGTCTCAGGAGTATCTCTCATTGCTAACTCAACATCGATATTTGTAATTTTTACTGCCTCTTGAACAGTTTTTCCTTTACATAACTCTGCCATTGTGTCTGATGAAGCAATAGCTGTACCACAACCAAATGATTTAAATTTAGACTCTTTAATAACATCTGTCTCAGGGTCAACAGCCCAGTAGAGACGTACTGCATCTCCACAACTCTCTGCTCCAAAGTCTGCAACAATAAGTTTTGCACCTAGCTTTTCAGCATCTTCTTCTCTAATCTCTCCCATATTTTTTGGGTTATTCATTAACTCTGTTACTTTATTACTGTACTCATCCCAGATGGTACCGCCAATTAAACTATCCATTCCCATAATTTTTCCTTTATATGTTTATATATTCATGTTCGATGAAATCGAACCTACACTTTAGTGAGCTGACAATCCAGAGTTATGTCCCTCTGGAGCATAAGCATAAGAGCTTGAAATCTCTCTAAGTCTTTTTACTGCTTTTTTAACTATATCTAAAGTATAGTCTAACTCCTCTTGAGTGGTATAACGGCTTAATGAAAAACGAATTGCTGTATGGGCTAAATCTTCATCTGCACCAATCGCTTCCATAACAGAGTTTGCTTCAAGGTCTTCTGAGGCACAAGCAGAACCTGTACTCGCACCAATTCCTGCACGGTTTAAGTCCCAAAGCATTGACTCTCCTTCAATACCTCTAAATGAGATAAGAATAGTATTTGGTGTTCGTCTATTTCTAGGTGTAACAACAAAAGTATCTGGAATCTCTAGTAGGGCATCTTCAAAATCATCTCTCATCTCTCTAATCTCACTCATCTCAAAATCGAGTGCATCTACAGCTTGCTCTATCGCTTTACCCATACCTATAATTCCTGGAACATTGAGTGTACCTGAACGGTACCCACCCATTTGTGAACCACCATGGAATAGAGGCATAAGCTCTTTACCTTTTTTCATATATAATGCACCAACACCTTTGGGACCATGAAACTTATGAGCAGAGAAAGTTAAATAGTCTACATTGAACTCTTGAACTGAAACAGGTAACTTTCCAATTGCTTGAACTGCATCTGTATGGAACAGTACATTTTTCTCTGCACAAATTTCTCCAATCTCTTGAACAGGAAATATAGCACCTGTTTCATTATTTGCCCACATAACAGAGACCAATGCAGTTTTTCCTGTAATTGCATCTTTAACAGATTGTGCTTCGATAAGCCCTTCACTATTAATTGGAAGATAGGTTACTTTACATCCCATAGACTCAATAAATCTTGCTGTAGCCATTACAGATGGATGTTCAACTTCTGAAATAATAATATGGTTCTTACGACCCGTTAAGATATATTGAAAGTAGATAGATTTTAAAACCCAATTGTTACTTTCTGTAGCACAAGAAGTGATAACTACGGAGTCTCTTCTATCTGCTTGAATCCCTGCGTATATCTTTTCCATGGCTGTTTTAATATGAGGATGTGTCTCCCCTGCATAAGCGTGAAGAGAGTTTGGATTACCATACTTCTCTACAAAAAATGGATCCATTTCTAATTTAACTTGTGGATCAACTATAGTCGTTGCGTTATTGTCCAAATAAACTTTCATCTAATTCCTTTGAGTACGAACTCATAATTTTTAAATCGGACAAACTTAGTCCTAATTAACTTTTCTCATACTACATGATGAAACCTTAAAAGAGGATAAAGTATGAAAAATTTTTGGATTATACTCCTTTGCTGGTTAAAATTGAATTGAAAGTAACTTAATTTTAAATGGAGTGTTTTTAAATATTAAAAATAATAAAGAAATATTTTAAAATTTTATTTTAATGTAAAAAAAAGACTATTTTTAGGAGAAATTTTATTTTTGCTATTAAAAAAATTATCTTTAAAATAAAAATAGGTATAATTTATTTAAAGAAAAACAAAGGATTGATATGATTAGAAGCAACTTATCTCTGGATTTCAATAATAAAGCACTGTTTTTGTCATATTTTGAAACTAATCCACTACTTGATAAACCTACCGCAGAAGAATATAATTTAATAGCAGGTGTGATTAAGCATGAAAACTTAAATAATAAAGTTATTGAGTTTTATTCAAAAGCATTAGAGATACGAGAGTCTAACTTGGGAACAAAGCATAAAAAAACAGCAAATAGCTATAATAACTTAGCTGACGCTTATCTTGCTGATGGTCTAAAAGAGGAGGCACTTACCTGTTATCTAAAAGCACTAAAGATAAGAGAAGAACTTTTTGGGCTAAATCATCCACAGACTGCATCTATTTACAGTAGTATGGCAACTATCTATTTTGAAAAAGGTATGCTTGATAAAGCACACTCTTTATATAAAAAAGCATTAAAGATTCGGCTTGAGCAATTAGGGGAAGAGCATATTCATACTGCATCTTCTTATCATGAACTTGCCTTTTTTTATGCAACATCAGAAGAGTACGCATTAGCACTTCCTCTTTTTGAAAAAGCAGTTGAAGTTCGAAAAAAGCTTTTACGTATGAGTCATCCTGACACAGCAAAATCGTATAATAGTTTAGCAATGTGTCATTATCATCTGTTTAACTATAATGAAGCAAAAGAGAATCTTGAGATATCGATTAATATCAAAACTCTATTTCTTGAAGCTAATGAAGAATCGCTTCTCTCAATGAAAAGAAGTTTAAAAGAGATTAATAAAATGATTAATAAAAACAATAGAGGACTCTTTTCTCGCCTCTTGAATCTTCTTAGATTTAAAAAATAGAGGTTTCTAACCTCTATTTAAGTCAAAAAAAAATATAATTCCACCCCTTTAAATAGTATAAGTGATCGCGTAGCTCAGTGGTAGAGTACTTCCTTGACATGGAAGGTGTCGTTGGTTCAAGTCCAATCGTGATCACCATTTACATTTAATTTTTCTTTAAACAACTCTTTATGTTATCCTTTCTATGTTAAAATCTTTCTATGAAAAATTATCTATATATCCTCTTATTTTTAGCTACCTTTATTTATGGAAAAACATTTAATAATATAGAGTTTACAGGCGATGTCGATTTAATTGTAGGAGAGTTTGATCGCTCTACTCTTTTGAAGGTTTGTCATGTTGAGTATCCTGCTATCTATAAAATTTGGAAGCAAAATCCTACCTTTGAATCAAAACAGATAAAAAGCTTTATAGCCAATCTAAAAGATTACTCATATAGTATGGGGTATTATAATGTTGAAGTTAATGCTTCGACAGATGATGATACTATCTATTTACATATCAAAAAAAATAAAGCGATTAAAGTCAGCTCTATTCTAATCCCTTCTGAATTTAAAAGATTTATGCTCTTTAAAAAGAACGAGCGTTTTAAAACAACTGATTTTACGGCAACAAAGAAGAAGATAACACGTTTCTTGGAAGAGCATGGATATCCTACCTATAAGATGAATGCCAAAGCGTATGTAGATTTGGATCTTTATAAAGTTGATATTAATATAAGTATTGAGAAGGGTCAAAAACATTTTTTCTCTTTAACCGATATAAATAATAGTTCGGATATAGATAATAGATTAATTTTAGAGGAGATAGTCTATAAAGATAAGGAGCTATACAATGTTTTAAAACTGGAAGAGAGCTATGATAATATCTATCGGCTTGGTGTTTTTGAACATATAGGGATGAAAGCAGACTTTAACCATAGTAATGGAGTAACTCCTGTTCATATTGCATTAAAAGAGGGTAAAACAAAAGAGTTTGCTTCTAATTTGGGGTACGATACAGAAGAGGGAGCAAGAGGTGGAGCTGAATATATTGATCATAATTTTTTTGGAAACCTTCGTGAATTTCGTGCAGGAGTCAAGGTCTCTCAACGGGGTTATGAGGCAAAAACAAGTTTTTATGATCCTCGTGTTGAAACACCATTATTGGGAAGAATAACTTTTAGAAATGAGTTAAGTTATGCCAGATGGGATTATGATGCTTATATTGAAAATCTATTAACAGAGAGGGTTACCTTTAGTAAATCTTTTATTGGACTGGACCATTTTTTTGGTTTTCAGTTAGAGAGTTCACAAGTAGAATCAGATATTCCTGAATTTTTAGAGGGGAATTATCTGATTAATTCGCTTTTCTATAGAGTGATTATCGATAAACGAGACTCCGTCATGGATGCAAGAAATGGTTACTATACTTCACTGTACTTAGAGAAATCAATGATAGAACTTGGTTCAGATATTGATTACTTCAAAGTGCTGGCAGAGGGGCGTTATATTAAAGACTTTAAGCCTATTGTTGGTGCAATCAAAGTTAAAGTGGGAACAATCTCTCAAGAGACTCCCCCTTTTAAACATTTCTATTTGGGTGGTGCTATGTAATAGAGGGTATGAGTACAGAGATTTAGGAGATCATAGTTCAGGTTATCCTATTGGTGGACTATCTATTATTGATGGGTCGCTAGAGTCTCGCTATTATCTAACCGATGAGTTTTCTGTGGTTAGTTTTTTTGATGCGTCCAAGATGTCCAAAGAGGTCAATGACTTTTCTGGAAAATGGTATACCAGTTATGGCTTGGGACTTCGATATTTATCTGTTATTGGACCACTCCGTTTTGATGTGGGTTATCCTACTGAAGGTGGATTTGCATTACATTTAGGAATAGGACAAGTATTTTGAGAAAAACATTTTTTAGATTTCATTCACTTATTCGTTGGGCTGTTTTACTGCTCATTCTCATTATCTCTTTGGTGGTTTTTATTATAGAGTCGCCTGCTACAGTCTTGAATTTACTAAAGGAACCTCTTAAAGAGCAGGGGATTACTTATGGAACAATAAAAGGTGGGTTGCTCTCGGGATTTGTACTGCAAGATGTAACGTATAAAAGTGATTTTAAAGCCAAAGAGGTTGCCTTGAAAGTTGATTTAGAGAAATTAACCGATAGAGTTTTAGTTATTGATAACTTGGTATTGAAAGATGCACAAATAGATAGAACTTTTTTGACTTCAATTATTGAGAGTAACACAACAGATGAGAATAAAAGTGATGAAGCCAAGGTGGTCTTACCTTTTGATTTGCTTATTATTAAAAATGCCGATATCTCTATAGTGAATACAGGTTATGATAGCTACTATATTGATAGTGCTAAATTGCATGTGAAAAACCTCCAGAGTGATATGAAAACGAAGCATCAAGGAGAGGTAACTTTTGCACTAGATAGCAATATTTCAAAGGCAAAGATTGCCCTCTTGATGAGAGAGAATAACTACAATATTGATGCTGATATAGAGGGAGAACGTACTTTTATAAATGGTTTTTCAGAAGATTATAACCTTTCGTTTTTAGGGAATCCAAAGCTAAAATTAAAAGCCAATGGTAATTTAAAATTTGTTAAATATGATTTGAAAGTCGAGGCTTTGGAGTTGAAACAAAATGCATATATTGTTAAGAGTAAAAAGCTAAATAGCTTTGGCTCATTTAACGTAGAAGAGAATCTATCTATCAATACACTAAACGCAGAGCTGAGTGGAAATGTTGCACATCTTAATTTAAATGCAATCACTACAGTAGATTTGGATGATATTAACCAAACATTACAGTTTGATATCGAGAGTAAAGTTACACCATATAGAACTTTTATTCCTGCTCAATTAAGTGAACAAAATATTACTATAACGAAAATTCCTACTATTGAAATAATGGCTAAAGGAGATATGAACAAGGTTTTATTTGATACCAATATCGAAGGGTTAAAGGCTTCTCAAAATGGTATAAGCTTAAATCTGAAAAAATTAAAAATAGATGGTGCTACTAAACCTTTAAAGGGGGATTTAGATACAAAAATTTTTACTAAGTTTGATAGCTCTTTGGCAGAGGGCAGAGTTGATGGCTCTATAAAGGTAAACTATAAAGATATCAATAATACATTGAACTTTGATATAAAAAGTCTATTTCATACACATGGAGAGGGTTTAAATCGATTTCTAAAAGATACCAATCTCTCAATCATAGGAGAGAGTAAGGTTGCCATTAATGCTAAAGGGGATATGCAACAAGTTGATTTTACAACAGATGTGAATAACTTTAGAGCCAAACAGAACAGTATAAAATTAGATGTGAATAACTTATCACTAAAAGGGTTTACCCAACCGATTAAAGGCGATAGCAAGGTGGAGATTTTGACACAGTTTGACTCTTCTCTTGCCGATGGTAGAGTAGATGGAGGGGTACGTTTAAACTTTAAAGATATTAACAATACATTAAAGTTTAATATAAAAAGTTCTCTAGATACAAAAGGAGAGGGGTTAAGTAAACTTCTAAAAGATACCAATGTTACCGTACAGGGAAAAAGTTATATCAAAATAAGTGCCAAAGGAGACATGCAACAGATTGATTTTTCAACCTATGTGAATAACTTTAGAGGTCAACAGAATCGTATAAAATTTGATATGAAAAGATTAGCATTAACAGGTTATACGCAACCAATCAAAGGGGATAGCCATGTTAAACTATTGAGTAAATTTAACTCTTCTGTTGCAGATGGTACTCTTGATGGAGATGCCTCTTTAAACTTTAAAAATATTGAGTCCAGTTTGAAATTTGGGGCAAAAGCCCATATCAAAGCACATGAAAGCTATATTAATCCTCTTTTAAAAGATGCAAATGTAACTCTGCGAGGGGATAGTGCTATAGATTTAAGTGCCAAAGGTTCCTTGGAGAGTATGGTGGTTCAACTAAATGCGAAGTCTAAAATTTTCGCAGAAAATATACTATCTACTGTTACTTTAGAGACATCGCCTATCTTTTTAAATCTCAAGAGTCATCATCTCAAAGGAAATTTAAAACTGAATTCAAATGCTAAAAATATTGCTCTTAATTTAAAAAGTAGTTTTGATGGCGATTATACAGACCCCAAAAGAATAGAGGCAAAAAACACTCTAAAGCTCAATAGTTTTAATGCCTTTGGTATCAATTTGAGTAGTTTTGTTCCCTTTAATTTGCAAGTTGATAATGGTAAAAATGGAGCAATCATTAATCTAGACTCTAACAAGTTAGAGCTTCATGCTAAAACAACCGACTATGATAATATTGTTTTTAAAATCAAGAGTGAAAAGATTTATCCTTCTACTATTATGGAACTACCCGAAGAGCTAAAGGGAAAATTTGTCAAATTAAAGTTAGATGGTAATGCTACGATAAGTAACATGTACCTCTATCTCAAGGGGGGTATTGAATCAAATAGACACTTTAGATTTCTTATTGACATTCGAAATCGAGAGAAGGGATTGTACGCAAAGATGTATACCAAGCATCTAAAGATAAAAGCTACAGGAGATATAAAAAAGAGGGATATATCTTTGTTTATGAAAATAGACTCCATTACCAAACTACAAGAGGAGCTTCAAGCACTTTATCCCTTTGAAATAACACCTATAAATGGAGCTGTAAAATTGAAAGCACATTTAAAAGGCGAAGAGATTTCTGCCAGTATCAAATCACCCAAGATTAAATTTGAAGATTTTAATCTAGAGAAGATTAATATCGATGCTCATTATAAAGATGAATTGATTACTTTAAATAAATTTGCTTTCAATACAACAAAATTCAAGGATAATACGCTCAATAAAAAGTTTTATCTAAATAAAAAAGGAGAGATTCATCTAGGTAAAAGAAGGGATATTTCTATTGATATTCATCCTAATATTTTAGTCGATTTTAAGGGTACAGCAGAGAATCTAAAAGGCTCTCTCTCTTTAGAATCCTTGCCTCTTGGACATCCCAAGTACGGAACAGTTCTTCTAAGTTCTCAGATAAATTATGAACAGATTGGAAAAAAGAAGAAGATTATTGGTGGAGTATCATTGGAGAAGTTGAAACTCTTCTATGAGGCAAAATTTTTAGACCCTGCTCATGACTCAGATGTAGTTATTATTACCAAAAGAGATAAACTCAATAACAAAAAAAGTGATAATTTTTTAGAAGATACCTATATTGATTTGGCAATCTATGCACCCGATGCCAAGTACAAAACACGTGATATCGATTTACTGTTTACTGTAGATGTTAAAGCAAAAAAAGAGTTTGGTAAGAACTTGGGTATGTTGGGAAAAGTACGAGATATTAATGGACGCGTAGAGCAAGCACCTAAAGTCTTTCAGGTTATTGATTCGAATATTGTTTTTCGAGGAACCAAAGAGATTAATCCACTATTGGATATTTTGGTTCAGTATGAACTGCCTGATGTATTAATCAGTATCAATATTCATGGAGATGCCAATCGTCCTAAATTAGACTTCTCTTCTGAGCCTCAGATGCCAAAGAAGGATATCTTATCTTATCTTCTTTTGGGGGTCTCTACCGCTGCGTTATCCGAAGGCAAAGGAAATCTAGGACGAGAAGCTGAACTCTTTATTATGAATCAAGCTGCACGGGATTTTGCCTATGAGCTTGAACTCGATAGAGTGCTTATTAAAGATGATGGAACAGGCGAGGGATATGCAGTTCAAGTAGGTAAAAAAATAGATGATAAAACGATGGTTATTATAGAAAACTCCAAAGAGGGTAACTCATTTATTTTGGAGTATGAAGTGAATAAAAATATCAAACTAGAAGTAGGACAACATCAAAAAACAATTCCTTCTCAAAGTATTGATGTTTTTTTCCGAAAGAGGTTTAGATAGTTGTTGAATGTTTCAAAAAGTTACATAAATTAGAGTTATTTGAGAAGAGAAAGAATAAAGACTTACCTATTCACTATGTTGGAATAGAATTTTACTCTTAAAAATAAACATATTGGAGAACGATTGAGTTTAAATCCATTGACACTACTTTATATAGAAGATGATCAAGATATTCGGAGTATTTACTCTGCACAGTTGACATCTTTTGTTGATACAATTATTTATGCCGAAGATGGTCAAGCGGGGTACGAACTTTATTTATCGAAAAAACCAGATATCATTTTACTAGATATTAATATGCCTAAACTTGATGGTATATCTTTAGCAACCAAGATTCGAGAGGTGGATAAAGATGTTAAAATTATTATTACAACTTCATACGCCGATCAAGACAAATTACTTCAAGCGATTGAACTCTCATTGGTTAAATATATTTTAAAACCTATTGAACCTGATATTTTAAAAGAGGCAATACTCAAAGCAAAAAGTGAGATAGAATCAACTCAAAAAGGGAGTGAGAAAAAAGTTTTTATACTGAGTAACGATATGCTCTGGAACTCTAGTGAAGAGAAGCTATTCAAAGATACTACAGAGGTAAAACTGACTAAAAATGAGCGTAGGCTCATGACACTTCTTTCTCAGAAACCAAATAAAGTGTATACTTTTTTTGAAATTTTTGATTATCTATCGCATGATGATTTTTATAAAGAGTTTGATGCCAATCAAATTCGAGCTTTGGTTAAGTTGGTTCGTAAAAAAGTCCCCAAAGAGTCTATCTTAAACGTCTATGGAGAGGGGTATCGATTTAATCCTCTGCGATAGATAAGATATAACATTCCATAGGTCGGGATGTCATCATCTCTACCTATCTCTAAAACCTCCGAATAACCCCCATAATCTTATCCTGAACCACAGAAACAATAGGAGCTCTTTTAAGCTCACTTTTCACATATCCATACTTGTCAAAAATCTCTAAAGGAGAGGTAGCAGTAGTTACTTTAATGTTTTTAAACTGGTAAACAAATTTTTTATTTATATAAGAGATATCAAGCAGAGTATCGCAATCTTTTTCCATCATCAACGATTTCCCTAGTAGTTTATGATATTTTGACTCTTTTATAGAAGTGGTAAAAAAGAAATCTTTCCACCCTTTTTCAATGGCGGTATAGATAGCTTGTTGTTGCTCAATGGTTAGGCGTTTATCTATCTTTTTTTCCCAATATTTTATATTGCTTTTTCCATATTTAATCTTTTTCTTCTTGCAATAATCAAGCCACTGCTTTAAAACCATTGGTTCACTGGGAGCTGATGATTTTAGCTTCTCTTTACTCTTTTTGGGTTTTTTCGGGGATAAATCCTCCGATTCCGAGGTATTCAGGCTCTGTGTAGATTTCCCAAGAATATTGCCTATTGTCTTCTTGGTGTATATAAAAAAAAGATGCACATAGTAATACTTTCTTTTTTGAATTACCTCAATAAGCTTCATCTCTTTAAGGATTCTTTTTGTTTTTTTAACTCTATCCATTGCCCAATTCATCCCTTTACGAGTAAACTCATCGGTTACCAAAGGTTGATTTGTCTTTTGTAGTTGAGCGTGATAGATGTAAAAACTATACAAGGCTAAAAGATTGGCATAATCTTTGCCATGCTTCAAAAAGCGTTGCAGAAGATGAGGATGAATAACGATTGGATTTTCTATTGGTTCTAGTTCCATTTTTTTTGCCTTGTATGTTTTTATATTCGGCATTATAGTACTTTATTGCAACTTTGTCAATAAAATACGTATTTTTATGCAACTTAATCTTTTAGAAAATCCTTGAGACTTTGTTTAAAATTTTTTGTACTTTCTATCTCTTCTTGTAATTCAATGGTTTTCAGATAAAGATGAATTGTAATTTCTAATTGTTTACTAACTTGATTTCTTGAAACAGAGCTTTTCAAATTTGATTCACTATATCCTATTTTCTCTCCTAACTCTTTATATGTTAATCCAAGTTTTTTACAAGTCTCTTTAATTAAGTTTCTATCTTTCTCTTCCAAAGCCACCACTCCTTTTTTATACGATTATAACAAATTCTCCCCTTTTCTTAAGAGAGTTTTTAAGTATCTTCTTTTTTACAAGGTAAAGATTTTAAGTATGAGGGGTCTTTTTTGGGCGTGGTGGATTTTGCTCTATGAAATGGGCGAAATAAAAAAGGAAATTTCTTATGCATTTTCACTTTTTATATTTCTTGGTTTTAATGAAATGGTCATCTTCTTTAATTTAATTTAACTCTACCTGCTTAAGGGAATTTCTTTATCGTCATAGCAGATAGTTCTGCGTCCATCATAGAGTGGTAATGTTTTGTTAATAGAACTCTCACTGCTTCCTATAGAGACATAGCCCACACTCTTTATAACAATATACTCTTTTCCATTTTTAATTTTAATATAATATTTTCCTTTATACTCTATTGCAAGAGATGGTACATGAGAAACGTTAGAAAAAGAGGATGAATAATCTTCGTATATATAAGCCGTTAACTCTCCATTTCTCTTAAAAACTAAACGTGCAGTAAGATATAAACCGTCTGATTGAGTTTCATCCTCAATCTCATAGAACATCTCTTTTGCAAATAAAAAAGTATCTTTTTTTCCTGAGAAGGGAATTAACTTATATGATTGTTTTTGTCTCTCTTCACGGTTATCTATTTGAGCCATAACCAATTTTGTCAATGCTCTACTATTGACTGACTTGAGAAATGTTATATCATGATAATTGGTAGATAAATGCGATTGATTTAGACTAAAAGTATCATAATTTGCCTCTCCACAAATAGGATTATAATAAATTTTTTCATCTTCTACTCTATATTCTCCTGCTCTTCCTATAGGAGAACGCGTTGGTTTGTTTACTTGAATATAACGACCATCTTCCGAATAGATAAAAAGATGTGTTTTTGAGTAATCATATTTTCCATGTTGCATCCATGTTCCTACGAGGCTATTGGCTATTTTGGTGGGTTTATTAGAAGTTTTTAACAATCTAGCATGAACATCATACGCTCCCCCTAAATTTGATATTTGCAATATTCCATTAATCACAGGTTTAAATTGAAGTGTTCCTTCAGATGTAGGAATATAAAGAATACCTCCTTTGACACTCGCCTCTAGGTTCTTAAACTCTCGTTCATTCCATAAAATATCTACGCTATATGTTGTTTGACTTTTTTTAGAGATAAGTAGTGTCATGGCATTTCGTGCCTTTAGCTCGGGTTTGGTTTGAAATGTTCCTTCAAAATAGTTCTCCAATGATGCTATTGGTTCAGAACTTCGTAACATTCTATTTCCTACAATGTAATTAGATGCAAACCAAGCATAATTGGGAAAGGCAATTGTCTCAGGACTATTAAATTTTAGAGGAAAAGTAAAATTTGGACTGAGTAACTCTTGTGAATCGTGTGAGTTAGGTCGTGACCAATATGTCGTTGAAGAGAAATTATCATCTTCTAAAGAGAGAGATAAATCAGCTACTTTTGAGTCGTGAGAGGTAAAACGCCACTTTCCAATCTTATTAACCAACAGCTCATCTGTCTCCTTGCTGTAACTCTGTATTAAGAGTTGATGATTTTTTTTAAATCTCCAAAAGGTTGTCTCGGAAAAACCAGTAAGTACCCAATCTCCATAGATAAAACGCTCCAATATATTTCCGCTACTACCTAGACTAGAGTTTTTTCGACTTGCTAAATGTCCTCCCGAAAAATAATAGTAAAGATACAAATTGTCACTACTCTCCCATCTATAGCTTACAAAACTATAACCACCACTTTTATAAGCAAAAAGAAGAAAAGAGGTATTGTTTTCATTAAGTGTAACATGATACCAAGTACCCTCTAGCTCTTCTATTTTACCTGTCTCAAAGTAGGTCATCTTATCTTTAAATGTACCATCTGCATTTATGGTACTCTCATCGCCTCTTAGGTCTGCCCACATATTCCAACTGCCTACAAATTTTTGAGGGCGAGAAACCTCTTTAATCTCAATACCATTAAAAAGCATATCATTATTGGTTTGAGATAGTATTTTGTCTAATTTTTGAGATAAAGAGAGTCGTTTGGAAGAGTCTCTATTATTTTGATTATTCAGAGAGCTATTCTCTCTTTCTAACTCTTGTTGTGTAGTATCATTTTTTGTTTCTGAACCACAAGCTAAATAAATAAATACTAAGGTTAGATGTAAAATAATTCTCTTATATTTGAGCTTTTTCATTTTATAAGTCCTTTTAACTATAAAAAATTATAGCTTAATTAGGAACTATTTCAAAATAAAAAAGAATACTAATAAATAATTAAAAATATCAATAAGCTCTAAAACCTCCGATTTATCTCTTTTCTAGTTGAGCATGATAGATATAAAAACTATTTTTAATATACCTGACAGAATATGTCCAAAAAATAAATTATAATTTGACTAATAAATAAAAATATACAAATTAGAAAGGCAAAAAATGAGCTTCAAAAACTTTCGAGACACTATAGAAAAACAGTTCAACAAGATGAAAAAAAATGACCTATATATTACCTTAGCCAATAGAGATGATGTTTGGGAGAAGTACTTAGACTCTTTTCCAGAGGGAACAAACAATATTTTTAGAGATAGACGAGAGTATGACTGTAGTAACTGTAGAGTCTTTCTTAAAAATATAGGAAATGTAGTAGCAATTAGTGGAAATTATGAACTTGTATCGGTTTGGGATGTTAAGGTGGATGGTTATTACCAAGAGGTGGCAGATGCACTTTCTGCTTATATCAAAAGTTTTGCTATTAAAGATATATTTTTATATAACGAACCAAAGATAGGAGAGGCTACCACTAATCAGCTCTTGGAGAAT
>Ga0256827_10001375_pt1 | contig 15534 bp, 11 predicted proteins | sample CV84metaG_FD_185977 | JGI IMG/M metagenome (GOLD analysis project Ga0256827, IMG submission 185977) | Hydrothermal vent microbial communities from East Pacific Rise, Pacific Ocean - CV84 | ecosystem: Environmental > Aquatic > Marine > Hydrothermal vents | place: Pacific Ocean: East Pacific Rise... | reverse complement strand
TATTGTTCATCTATTTGAAAAAAATTTACAAAAATTAAACTCTGAACTTGAAGCCTTTAAAAAAACTATAGATGAAATAAATGGTGCTTATGCTATTTTACTCGTAACAAAAGGTAAATCAGATACTATATTTTTTGCAAAAAATGGTTCTCCTATGCTTGTTGGTATAAATTCAGAAAATGAAAAATACTTTGCTTCTTCTGATTCACCATTAATTGGACAATGTAGTGAAGTAAATTATTTTGAAGATGGTGATTATGGTTATGTTACTAATGATGAACTTATTATTTATGATAAAAATCATGTTTTACAAAAACCTAAATTTACAAAATTATCTACAAATAAACTATCTGCTCAAAAAAATGGTTTTAGATTTTTTATGGAAAAAGAGATTTATGAACAAAGTGATGTTATAGCAGATACATTAAGAGGTAGATTGGCAGAAGATAAAATTATTTTTGATGAATTAAGTCCAACACTTTTAGATGGGATAAATGAGATAAAACTTTGTGCATGTGGAACATCTTATCATTCTGCTTTAACAGCATCATATATGTTTGAAAGATATTCAAAAATAAGATGCTCAGTAGAGATTGCAAGTGAATTTAGATACCGTGAACCACTTATGAATAAAGATACTTTATTTATAGTTATATCTCAAAGTGGAGAAACTGCTGATACACTAGAAACTTTAAAAATGGCAAAAGAAGCTGGGCTAAAAACTCTAGTTATCTGTAATGTTGATAATTCTTCTATGGTAAGATTGGCTGATTCTTGCATCTTAACTAGAGCTGGTATAGAAAAAGGTGTAGCTTCAACAAAAGCATTTGCTACTCAAGTTGTGGTTTTTTGGATGTTGAGTTTATATGTTGCAAAACAAAATAAATCTATGACTTCAAGAGAAATAGCTAAACAAATATCATTATTAAGAGAGATTCCAGCATCTTTAAAAGTAGATGATGCCATGCATGAAAGGATAAAAAGACTTTCAAAAAGATACTTACATGGTCATGGTTTTTTCTTTATAGGTCGAGATGTATTTTATCCACTAGCACTTGAAGGTGCTTTAAAATTAAAAGAGATTAGCTATCTTCATGCAGAGGGTTATCCAAGTGGTGAGATGAAACATGGTCCTATCGCTTTAGCTGATCCCGAACTTTTTACAATTGCCCTACTTCCTAAAAATCTTTTATATGAAAAATCTAAAAGTAATGTAGAAGAGTTAAGTGCTAGAGATTCTACTATATGTGCTATTAGTTCATTGGATTTTGATAAAGCAGATGATTTAATTAAAATAAATGACTATCAAAGTTATATGCTAGAATTTTTTGAGATGATGGTGGTTTTACAAATCTTATCACTTGAAATTTCTATAAAACTAGGTAATGATGTAGATATGCCTAGAAATTTAGCTAAAAGTGTAACAGTAGAATAAAATTGAAATTGAAATTAAACACGATTTAATTCAAATTCATGTATTATCTGAACAAATAATAAAAAAGCGATTTTCATGCAAGCAAAAACAAAACTTCTAATATTTACAGCTCTTATCCTAGTTGGTCTAGGATTAGCGAATCTAGTAAATATATTTTTAAACTTTAGACAATCAAGTATTAATAATGCAATTGAAAAATCAAAGATGGTAGCTCATATAGTTAAAGATGGACTTACTGCTCATATGGTAAACGGTATTATGAGTCAAAGAAGATATTTTTTAGATCAGATTTCTCAAAATAAAGAGATAAAATCATTATGGATTGTTAGAGGTAATAATGTTGTTAAACAACATGGTGTTGGACTCACTGGTGAAACACCTCAAGATAAGATGGATATTGATGTTCTTAAAAGTGGGAAAATAAAAAAACAATTAACTGAGACTCTCGATGATATAACACTAAGGGTTACTATACCATATATAGCTACGAATGATCCTGGAGCTACTAATTGTTTAGCCTGTCACAATGTTCAAAAAGGTGATGTTCTAGGTGCTATTAGTATGGAATTTGATATTAGTAAAATAAGAACAGATGGAGCAATATCTATATTTAAAATTTTGATGATAAATCTACTGTTTGTTGTGATAATTCTATTTTTAGTAAATTATTATGTTACTCCATACACAAAACTTTTTGTCAATATGCAAGATGGAATTACAAAAGCTTACAAAGGTGATTTTACTCATATTTTTAAAACTACAATTAATGGAGATGCAAAAGAAATTGTAAATCATCTAAATATTTTATTTTCAAAAATGCAAGAAAATTTTGGTAATATCAGACATTCATTAACTGTATTTACATCAAAAAAATCTAAATTTGCAGGTGATCCATTAAGTGAAGCAAACCAAATTATAACAGAGTTATCTGATATATATAAATTCAAAAAAACAATTGAATTAGATATTTCTAAAAATGTTGTATTTAAAAGAATTGTAAATGTTTTTAAAAATAAATACAATATTAAACATTTTTCTATATATATGATAAATGATGAGAATAAAACAAGAGAATCTATCCATTTAGATTTAGAAGGTAGTATTTGTCAAGATAGTACTTTTCAAAATGCATTAGAATGTAGAGCATATAGAACAGAAACAGATATTATCTCAACAGAATTTTATCAACTATGTCAAGGGTGTCAAAAGAATGATTCTTTATACTCTTGCTTTTTTTATAGTATAAATGATGATTATTCTTTAGTAATATCTATGACTGCAAAAGATGAAGATGAATTAAAATCTTTAAATGAAAAAATTCCACATCTTAGAAACTATCTTGAAGCTGCAAAACCAGTTATTGAATCAAAACTCTTAATGGAAAAACTAAGAGAAAATTCACTAAAAGATGCAATGACAGGTCTTTATAATAGAAGATTTTTAGAAGAATTTATTTCTCAATTTATGCATCAAGCTAGTAGAAATAAAGACACTTATCATATTATGATGCTTGATGTTGACTTCTTTAAAAAAGTAAATGACACTTATGGACATGATGTTGGTGATAAAGTTATTACAGCAATTGGTCAATTACTTATAAAAAGTATAAGAAATTCAGATCTAGCTATTCGATATGGTGGTGAGGAATTTTTAATAATGTTACAAAACTCTACTGATTCTGGAGCTCTACTTGTAGCAAAAAATATACATTCAGCATTTGCTGCTATAGAATTCAATGTTGGACAAAATGAAGTTATGTATAAAACTATGAGTATAGGTATATCTAAATTTCCGACTAATGGTGATACTATTTGGGAATGTATTAAATGTGCAGATACGGCTCTCTATGAAGCGAAAGAAACAGGAAGAAATAAAATAGTTGAGTTTAAGTAGTAATCAAAAGATGCATAAAAGCATCTTTTGATTTAAATAACTACATTGAACAAGCAGATTGTCCAGGAGCTGTAGTTGGTTGAACAGAAGCGTTATCAACACCACCTTTTGCATTTATATCTTCTATCATTGTCCAAATAGATTCAGCAGCTTTTGCGTATCTTTTTGCACTTTCTGAGCTTGGAGCTACAAAAGTGATAGGTTGACCATTATCTCCACCCTCACGAATACTTGATTCAATTGGGATTTCTGCAATAATTTCTGTTTCAAATTCATCTGCCATAGGCTGAGATGTACCTTTTCCAAAAATATCATACTCAACACCAGTATCTGGTGCTATAAATCCACTCATATTTTCAACTATACCAGCTAAAGGTATATTTAATTTTTTAAACATATCAAGAGAACGACGAGAATCATCTAATGATACCATTTGAGGAGTTGTAACTGTTAGACCAACTGTAACTGGTACACTTTGAGCTAAAGTAAGTTGAGCATCACCTGTTCCTGGTGGCATATCAATAACTAAAACATCTAATTCTGACCATAAAATATCACGCAAGAATTGCTCGATAGCTTTCATAATCATAGCACCACGCCACATAAGAGATTGACCATCTTCCATTAATGAACCCATAGACATCATCTCAATACCATAAGCTTTTATTGGAAGAACTTTATTTCCATTAACTTCTGGTTTAACATCTTCTACACCCATCATACGAGGGATATTTGGACCATAGATATCAGCATCTAAAAGACCTACTTTTTTACCTTGAGCAGCAAGAGCAATAGCAATATTTACTGATGTTGTTGATTTACCAACTCCACCTTTACCTGAACTTACCATTAAAAAGTTTTTCACCTGAGGAGCAATATTTTTACCCTTAGATGAAGATGCTTTTGGCATCTGTGGAGCTTGGATATAACACTGTACATCATTTGCACCAGCAAGTTTCAACTCTTTTGTAGCATCCTCAGTTATTTGTTTAGATACTTCTGGAGCAGATGAAGTTATATTTACTACAAACTTAACATCTTTACCATTTATCTCTATATTAGTTACAAAACCAAAAGTTACAATATCTTTAGTAAAACCAGGATATGTAACTTTAGATAGTGCAGATTTTACAATTTCTTCAGTCATTATGATTTAATTCCTTTTCAAATTTTATTTTTAAAAATATATCATATCTAAATAAGACAAATATTGTCTTTTTTTAAATTAAATTATTTTAATATATATTTCAGCTAGTGAGCTTCTGCTAATTTAGCATCTTCAGCTATCTTTGCAATAGCTTCTGGATTATCCATAATCTCTTGTGTTATTTTATAAGAACAAAATTTAGGTCCACACATAGAACAAAATTCTGCTTCTTTAAATACATCTTGAGGTAGTGTCTCATCATGATACTCTCTTGCTCTTTCACCATCAAGTGCAAGTTCAAACTGTTTTTCCCAGTCAAACGAATATCTTGCATCACTCATCTCATCATCTATATCTCTAGCACCTTTACGACCACGAGCAATGTCCGCAGCATGAGCAGCGATTTTATAAGCGATAATACCCTCACGAACATCATCTGCATTTGGAAGTCCAAGATGCTCTTTTGGTGTAACATAACAAAGCATACTCGCTCCATGCCATCCACCAACAGCAGCACCAATAGCTGAAGATATATGGTCATATCCAGCAGCTATATCTGTAACTAATGGACCTAAGATGTAAAAAGGTGCTTCATGACAAAGCTCTCTCTGAAGCTTCATATTTCTCTCAACTTGATTAAGAGGAACATGACCTGGACCCTCAATCATCACTTGAACATCTTTTTCCCAAGCACGAAGTGTTAAATCACCTAGAACTTTTAACTCACCTAGTTGTGCATCATCAGAAGCATCAGCTAAACAACCAGGACGAAGTGAATCTCCAAGAGAAAGTGCAACATCATACTTAGCACAAATATCTAAAATCTCATCATAAGCAGTATAAAAAGGGTTTTCTCTATGATAGTGCATCATCCATGCAGCCATCAAAGAACCACCACGAGAAACAATCCCCATCTTTCTTTTTGCAATTTTAGGCATAGTCGATAGTAAAAAACCAGCGTGAATAGTAAAGTAACTAACACCCTGTTGTGCTTGACGCTCTAAAACATCAAGCATAACTTCTATACTTAAATCTTCTATCTTGTTACCAACATCATGTAAGATTTGATAGATAGGAACAGTACCAATAGGGATTTTTGAAGCTCCTATTACTGCTTTTCTTATCTCATCTAAATCACCACCAGTTGATAAATCCATAGCAGTATCAGCTTTATAGTGCTGAGATACTTGCATCTTTTCAACTTCACCTTGAACATCTGAAGCGATAGCAGATGAACCGATATTTGCATTTATCTTACAAGTTGATGCTATCCCTATAGCCATAGGCTCTAGTGTAGTGTGGTTTACATTTGCAGGGATTATTAATCTTCCCCTTGCAATTTCACTACGAACAAGCTCAGGAGATAAATCTTCTACTTTTGCAACATATTCCATCTCTTCAGTAATAATACCCTTTTTGGCATAATGCATCTGAGTCCGAACAGAATCGTTTTCTCTTTTTTTTACCCATGAAGTTCTCATAGTTTCTCCATATTCATTATTTGTGTTATATGGAAATATAATCAAATAAAGTTAATATAACATTAAGAGGATGAGTGTATAATTTCGTAACACTTGTGATGGGTCAAAATAACCCATCTTGATACAAGAAAACCAATTTAAAGTGTAGGAGTATTATTGTCTGATTTAACACTTATCCTACTTGCTGCTGGTAGTTCTAGCAGATTTGAGATGGATATTAAAAAACAATGGTTGCGTATAGACCATGAACCATTATGGCAATTTGTGGCAAATAAGTTACAAAATTCTAAACTTTTTAAAAAAATTATTATTACATCATCTGAAGATGATATTGACTTTATGAGAAATTATGCTGATTTTACATTTGTAGCAGGTGGTAACACTAGACAACAATCTTTAAAAAATGCATTAACTGAAGTAGATACAAAATATACACTTGTAAGTGACATAGCTAGAGCTTGTATAGATGAAGAGTTTTTAAAACTAATCATCTCTCATAAAAATCAAGCTGATTGTATAGTTCCTTACCTAAAAGTAACAGATACTATAGTATATGAAAATCAAACGATAGATAGAGATAGTGTAAAAAGAGTTCAAACTCCTCAATTATCATTAACAAATATTTTAAAAGATTCACTACAAACAGATGAAGAATTTACAGATGAAAGTAGTGCTATTGTAGCAAATGGTGGTAGTAGAAAATTTGTTTTAGGTAAAGAAGATGCTCATAAAATCACTTATATAAGCGATTTAAACAAGATACCTTGTCTAAAAAAACCATCAAGTGACATACTAAGTGGTAACGGTTTTGATGTTCATGCCTTTGATGAAAATTCAGAGATGTTTTTAGGTGGAGTTAAGATAGATTCTGACTTTGGATTTTTGGCTCATAGTGATGGTGATGTAGCTATTCATGCTCTTATAGATGCACTACTCGGTGCTTCTGGAATGGGTGATATTGGTATGTTGTTTCCAGATAATGATGATGCCTTTAGGAACATTGATTCTAAAATCTTACTACAAAAAGTAGTTGAAAAACTTACAAATTTTGGCTTTGTCATTATCAATGTAGATTTAACTATAGCTGCTCAAAAACCTCGGATAGGTAACTATAAGTTACAAATGAGAAGAGTTTTAAGTTCTATTTTAAATATAGATAGTTCAAGAGTTAACATAAAAGCAACAACAACAGAAAAGCTAGGCTTTATAGGTCGAGGTGAAGGTGTTGGTGTTATAGCAAATGCAAATTTAAAATATTTTGATTGGACAAAGATATAAATATGAAAATACTAATTATAGAAAACGAAGTTTATTTAGCACAAAGTATAGCTACAAAACTAGGGGAAAAAGGTCACACTTGTGAGATGTGTACATCTACAAAAGATGCTATCAAAAGTAGTAACTATGATGTAGTTTTATTATCTACAAATATAAATGGACAAGATTTTCATCCAGTTATAGAAACATTTAAAAAATCTATTGTTATCTTAATGGTTTCATATATCAGTAACGATACAGTTTCAAAACCATTAGCAGCTGGTGCAAAAGATTATATTTTAAAGCCATTTATGATAGAAGAGCTTATAAGAAAGATTGAACATTATCAAGATTATGAAAAGTTAAAAAAACGAAATGCAGCTTATGAAAAATACTTAAAACATACATTTGAAGATATACCAAATGAGTTTGTTCATAAAAATATTGAACTTCCTCTATATGTATCTTCAAGTTTTCAAAAGTATGCAGATGCATTTGCATTTAAACATGCTACTTCAAAAAATATGCCTATACACTTTTTATCATTAAGTGACCCAAAAGCGATAAATGAAATAAGTACAGTTGCACATAACTGCATCATATATATTACAAATTATCAACTTCTGAAAAAAACAGATAAACAAACTTTTTGCGACCTGATAGCTAACAAACAAGCTATTGTTGCAAGTAGTGATAAAGTAGAAGATGTAAAGCATCCAGTGATTGAGATAAAAAGTGAAAGTAATGTATTTGATAGTGATGATATTTTACCTATAGAAGATTATGTAAAATATATAGTTTTAAATTATCAAAGTAAATATCCTGATACTGAACTATCTAAAAAACTTGGTATTTCTCGTAAAAGTTTATGGGAAAAACGAAAAAAATATGACATCATCAAGAAAAAATAAAACAATACTTATAGACCAAGAAGCTGCTTCTGCACTTGAGTTGGTTAAAGCCAATCTTTTATATCCAGTTACAGGTCTTATGGGTAAAAAAGAATCAAAAAAAGTTTTAGATACTGGTCTTATTGATTCTAAGTCTTTTCCTTTTCCTTTTATATTATCACCATCTGGTGAAAAAAATGAAAAAATCATCTCTTCTTTAGAGGTAGGTGAAGAGGTTACTATAATCTGTCAAGAAAAAGAGTTTGCAACATTAATCGTTGATGAAACTTTTATGATAAAGCCAAAAGATAGAGTTAAACATATATATGGAACAGATGATTTAACTCACCCTGGTGTAAAAAAAACATTAAAAAGAATAGGCTCATGGGCAATATCTGGTAAATTTGAACTAATAGAATCATCTTCAAATAAAAATTTACAAATCATTCAAAAAGCGAAAGAGCTGATAGATGCTAAAAATATTACATCTATATTTATAGCTGCAAACCCTTTACATAGAGCCCATGAAAGGTTAATCAGACAATCAGTAGATGCTTCTGACCTTCTTGTGATATTTTTATTAAAACCTTATGATAACACAGATTTAACTTATGATATAAGAAAAAAATCTTTAGAATTTTTCATAAATAATTTTTTACCAAAAAATCGTGTGGTCATAGTACCCATCGAAAATAGCTATGTTTTTGCTGGATATAATGAGCTTATCATAGATGCCATAGTAGCTAAGAACCATGGGTGTAACAACCTTATAATTGGTAGTAATCATGCTGGACTTGGGATGTTTTATGATTGTAATTCTCATAAATCAATTATAGATAAAGTTATAGGTATAGATATAAATATACATATAGAAAATGAATATGTTTATTGTAATGAATGTACTACCCTTGTTAGTAAAGAGAGTTGTCCACATGGTCAGCATCATCAAATCTCTTATAAAGCAGATTCTATACTAGAACTTCTAAAACTTGGGATACTTCCACCAACTATATTGGTAAGAAAAGAGATATCTGCATTTTTACTATCAAAACTTTTTCCAGATAGATTTCAAAATTTGGAAAAACTTTACTATGATTTATTACCTGTAGAGGGTATCTTAGAAGAGCATACTGAACAAGATTTTTACTTAGAACTTATCAAACTACACCAAACTACATCACTTACATAAGAGGATAAAATGAATAGATTTTTTATAACACTAGGATATAGTGGATTAGCTCCATTTGCACCAGGAACTGTTGGAACATTGGTATCTTTACCTTTAGGGATGCTAATCCTAATCTACTTTGATGCATACACTTTGTTTTTAGCTACTACTCTGATAAGTATTGTTGCGATTAAGCAGATTAACAAATATGAAGAACTAACTGGGACACATGATGATAAAAGTATCGTTATAGATGAGTTAGCTGGTATGTGGTTTGCACTTAGTGTAGCACCTGCTATGAGTATAGGGATAGGTGAAATTTCTAACATTGAAAATGGTTTTTTAATTCAGTCTATTTTATCATTTGCTTTATTTAGATACTTTGACATAAGAAAACCATCTATCATCGGAAGAATTGACCGTGAAGCTAATGGTGGGATTGGTGTTATGGGTGATGATATTATTGCTGGTTTTGCAGCAGGGATATTAAGTTCTGTTATTTGGCAAGTAGTTCTTAAACTACTTTAGCCAAATCATTAACACCATTTTTAATAACGATAATACTTTCATAAGTATCTTCTGAAAGTTTATCAACTTCAAAAACATTAGCGATTATTTTTTCTGTTTTAGAAGCATTCTGAGTATAACTATTTACAGTACCCTCTGCTAAAATAGTACTTTCATCTACAGATGCACTTACCTCATCCATTCTAGAAGATGCTCCTAATGACACTTCTGCTAAAGATTCTATAGATTTAGAACCTTTGTTCATCTGTTCACTTGTATCATTAATAGACTGACTTACTATATTTATAGTAGCATTAATCTCAGTAAGAGATTTTTGTGTTCTCTCTGCTAATTTTCTAACTTCATCAGCAACAACAGCAAAACCACGACCATGTTCACCAGCTCTTGCTGCTTCAATAGCTGCATTTAATGCTAGAAGATTAGTTTGATCTGCAATATCTGTTATAACATTGATAACACCTTTAACATTTTCTGTATCAGCAGAAACCTTACTTAACTCATCAGCTAATAGATTTTGAGCTTCTGAAGCTTGTTGTAGATGATTTACAATCTCTGAAATCTCATTTTTAATCTCATTAAGATTTTTACTAACTTCTAACATATTAGTATGAGATTGTGAAGCACTCCCTAAATCATTTCTAAAAGCTAGTTTAAGTTCTTCACCCATTTTAACAACATTTTCAAGTAGCTTTCTTTCAGCATCTATACTACTACTTGCTTTTTTATAATCGTTATTAATAGAATGAACTATATGCTCAATATCATGTGACTTTTCCTCTGTATTTTGAGCATCTAAAAAAACTTTTTGAAAGTAATTTACATGTTTTGCAGCTTCTGTTAATTCAGAATTAAAACTATTTTTTAAAACTATTTTTTCACCATGTTCTAACTTTTCTAATTGATCAATTAATGATTTAGTCATATCGACACCATTTACTTTTTCATCTAAATCATGTATAAGTATAACAAATGCAACAATATATTGAACAACTTGACCAATAAGGTTATCCGTAAAAAAAGTACCATTGGCAATCAGTAAAATTATACCTATATAGTGAACAAAACGCATTCTAAAGAAGAGTGAATTTAACATAACATATATCCTAGTCTATAAATTTTGTATTATAGTAACTTAAAAATAGTAAACTTATTATTAAAGCTTACTATTTTTCATTATATATAGAAAGAGATGGAAATGCAAATTCGATATTATTTTTCTCAAATATTTGCATTATTTTATGCATAACATCTTCTTTTATCGATAACCATTCAGCCCAATCAACTGTTTTTGAAAAACAATAAACTAATATATTTATACTAGAATCTGAAAATTCATCTAAATATACAAGTAAAGTTTTTTTTACACCCTGAACATCATCAACAGATATTAGTTTAGCACTAATACTACGATATTTACTACTATGTTTTGAATCTTTTGTAGCTATATCAGGATGATTAGCTAACATAGTTCTAATATCTTTAATACTATTTTGAATATCAGAAGTTTTAGAATCATATTTTATACCTAAGTTCATTTTTATTCTACGACCAAGAACTCTTTTATTCCAGTTTTTAATCTCTCCATTTGCAAGTACTTGATTTGGTATAGTTACCATTGCATTGTCAAATGTTCTTACTTTTGTTGCTCTTAAACCTATCTCAACGACTGTGCCATCTGTACCATTTATAGATATCCAATCACCTTGAGAAAAACTATCACTAAGTATAATAGATAATGTTCCAAAAAAGTTAGCTAATGAATCTTTAGCAGCAAGAGCAAAAGCTAAACCACCAATACCAAGACCAGATAAAACAGCTGTTAAATTAACTCCAGCAAAATATAACATAAAAAGAAAACCTAGTAATATAAGCATAACATTAGCTATTTTTATACTTATATTTACAACTTCATTTTTAATTTGATCAGAATCTATTGTTTGTAATTTTATACTAACTATCGTATTTAATACTCTATAAATTAATATTGTTATAAAGATTGTATAAACTATATTAAAAGTTGATTCTAATTGTGTTATATTTTGATAATTATTAAAAATATAAAGAGTTATTTGTATATTTAGAAGTATTAAAATCCATGTGATAGATTTTTTTGAAACATCTAAAATATCTTTTGAATACTTTTGTAAAAAACCAATTTTATCTATATTTTTATGTATAAAATTATATAAGAAACCTCTTAATATATAAAAAAATATAAATGCTGTAAATATAGAAATAATTTTAATTAAATCTAAATTTACATAACCTAAATAATTATTAGTTATTTCTATTATTTCATCTTTCATACTATCAATTATGCTTTTGTTATGTCTATAACAGAATTATAATTTTCAAAAATTCTTTGAACTCTATCTTGCCAAAGTTTACCAAATTCTTGAATTTCATCTTTACTTGCACTACCTTTCATCATCTTTTGCATAAGTGGTTGCATATTTGGATTTGGTTTAACAGAAGTTGGATTATAGATAATATCGATACTTTCATTTGTATCTATTCTTGTAAATCTTGCACTACAATCTATACTAGAATTAAAATCCATTAGAGAGTGTCTAGCAAATTTTCCATTTAGACCTTTAAATCCACTTTTATCTGTAGCTCCTGTTATTTGAGATATAACATTTGCAATAACTCCAGCTACACCATCTTCTAAATCTTCTTTAAACTCAACTTTTATATCACCTCTAACTGCTCTTGAAGTTGGATACAAAGTTTTTAATGCTTCTTGTGTCATTAGATATGCTCCAGCAACTGTTGGACAGCTATGTCCTGCTGATTTTACAACATCAATATAGTTAAATTCATACTCACCATTGTGAAATGTACATAACACATTTGATAACTTATCTTCTACTTTTATAGTCTCTACTTCATCATAAAATTTTGGGTAATTCATCTTTTTCCTTATTTAGTTTCTAACAAATATTCTAGTGCATTTTGTAATGGTTGCACATCCAAATTATACTTAGCCATTAAAACCAGTATATCATCTGGTATCTCATTTACTATTGTACCATCAAGCCTAACCAATTCATACACGATATTGTTTGCAATTACAAACGGCTCTAAATCTTCTGGAGCTTCATTTGGATTTTGACTATATGCTATTGTATCTACAATATCAGGAGCAATATGCCAATAATTTAAAATCTGCGAACTTATAGTTGTGGTAGATGTATGAAGTGTTTTTCCCTCAGCATTTTTAATACCAATAGAGCTATAAATATCTCTAAAATTTTCTACTAAATCCATCTCTTTTAATTCTTTTGATATAAGTAATTGACCAATATTACCAAGAACAGCTGTTGAAGAAAGTACAGATAAACTCGCTATTGAGACTTTTGAATACCATTTAGTAACTAAAGTTAATCTATCCATAGAAATTTGAGAAAATTGATATTCATCTATACCATAAGGTTTCAAATACACCTCACCCATATTTTTATATATATCACTTGATACTAATGCTTTGATAGTAGTTTTACCCAATCTTGAAACAGCTTGATCTATAGTCTTTAATTCTATAGAACCATATAATGGTGAATTTGCACTTTTTAAGATTACGGCTGTAATTACAGGGTCACCTTTTACAGTTTTAATCAATTCTTTAATCGACATATCTTCATCATCACAAATCTGCATTATCTGCATAAGTGTATTAGGAAGAGGCTCTAATGTTTGAATAAACTTTACAATTCTTTGATTATCTACGATAACATTTCTTGAAACAAAATTATGTTTTGTTAAAAATGTCAAAGTAGATTTTAATTTCGTTCCATCTAGTGGATTAGTCGTACTATTCCCTATGGTGTTTTCTATAATACATTTTTGCTCATCTTCATCAATAGTATCAAATATTGCTAGTATTGGTATATTTTTTTCTTTATTTCTAGCTAATTTAGCACATTTATAATTATCTTTATTTAGATTAACCATCAATATATCATAGTTAGTATTTTTAATAGCATCTTTAACTTTAGAAAGTTCAAAAATAGAAGTAACATCTCCAACAATATTTGCTAAATAAGATGAAATTTTTTCAGATCTTTTTTCATTTTTATCTATATAAAGTATAGTTAAATTACTTAGTATCTCTTTTAAAGGTATATATGATTTTGTTAATTTTAGCTTATTTTGTAATCTATCAGATGCGAGTGACAACTCTAATTTTAGATCATCCATATCTTCTATCCAGATATTAAGCTGATCTTTTACCTCTAAAAACCATTCAATAATAGATTCTTGAATAATTTTTGTATCATTTCTTAAACTAGATAAGACAATTTCTACTTTTGATGTAAGCTCATACATTGGAGTTAAGTTTAAATATTCACTTGTAACTTGATAACTTGTAAATGCTTGAAAAAGTCCATCAATAGCATCCTTTACAAACTCAGCATTATCGAGATTAACAACATTTGATTCAACCTGAGGAAGCTGTGAAATAAGCTGTTCTTTTAAGATCTCATAAGTATCCCAATCATACTCTTCAGCCATTATAATCTCCTCAGATATAGTTTTTTTAAATCATAATTAAATAATAGTTAAAATCTTATTAAAATGATTTTTTATTTAATACTAATGCACTTAGATGAATATTATCATTCATAACATCAAAAACATCATCAACATCCAATCCTGATATATCTATAACCTGATTATTTTTAGATATTTGAACAAAGCCTTTTTTAGTTTTTAGTTTTGGATTATTTATCTCTAACATTTTTTGTATATTTGAAAGTTCATTTTTTGAATTTACTAAAATAGAATTTATGACAGATGGAAATCTATTTTTAGTAAATTCTATCTCTTTGATAAAACCTTGAATTCTAAAAGAGATGCTTTGTTCATAATTGACTTTTAATTTTTGTATCTCATCTTTTTTATAGATGATTTTTCTCTCTACTGAATTTTGTGATAATGAATTTTTAAGATGCTCTAACTCTTGATTTTTTTTTGATAATATATTTGTTACACTTTGTGTCATACTAGAAGAGATGCTATCTAGGTATTGATAAATTTCATTTGTATCTGGAAGTATCATCTGCATCCCAATACTAGGAGTAGCACCTCTTAAATCTGCCACAAAATCACTTATAACCCAGTCTATTTCATGTCCGACAGCCGATACTATAGGGGTAGTAGCTTCAAATATAGCATCTGCTACTATCTCTTCATTGAAAGCCCATAAATCTTCTATACTTCCACCACCACGACCAACAACCATAATATCATAGCTTTTTGCATCTGCTTTTTTTATAGCTTTTGCTATATCCATAGATGCATTATTACCTTGAACTAAAACATCATAAATGTATATCTCAATATTTTTATATCTACTATTTGCAACTCTAAGCATATCTTGAAGTGCAGCACCAGTTGCCGATGTAATAAGTGCAATTTTTTTAGGAAATTTTGGTAGTTCTTTTTTTATAGAATCATCAAAGTAACCTTTAGATGATAGTTTCTCTTTTAACTGCTCATAAGCCAAAGCCAAAGCACCCTGCCCTGATGGTTCGATGCTAAAACAGTTTACCTGATAACTTCCACGAGGTTTATAAACTGAAATAGCACCATCAAGTATAACTTTCATACCCTCTTCAAGACGAAATTTTAGTTTTGATGCATTGCCACGAAACATAACACAACTAATAGCTGAAGAAGCATCTTTTAGAGTGAAATATATATGACCAGAATTATGAAATGTGATTCGAGAG